>Ga0307991_1000128_pt1 | contig 56817 bp, 44 predicted proteins | sample EllFjometagen131_FD_203146 | JGI IMG/M metagenome (GOLD analysis project Ga0307991, IMG submission 203146) | Marine microbial communities from Ellis Fjord, Antarctic Ocean - #131 | ecosystem: Environmental > Aquatic > Marine > Unclassified | place: Southern Ocean | collected 2014-10-08
AATGACCGAATTACTCGAAAATACGAAAGAAGTATTAGCACGTAAATGTAGGAAAGAAAAAAGAAAATGTAGTCTTACTCCTATGATAATCTTATCAAAAATCCCCTTAAGTTGACGGCTATGGGGGTCAGGGGGTGAGGTTTAAGAAAAAATCATAGCACCAAATTAAAAATCAAAAATTTATTATAGTTGCTTTTCGTAAAATTAATATTAGTAATTATTTTAGAGTTTAAAGTTATGAGTACTTAAAGCACTTATTTAGTTACAAAAATTATAATATTTTTGCAAAATCAGAGTTATAAAGCATAAAACATCATCATCTTGAATAAAAACATAAATTACAAAATATTGCGGATCTTATTTGTGATAATCCCATTGCTGTTACTTTTTTCCTGTTCTACAAAAAAAAACAGTTTTACACGAAGAGCATACCATAATCTTACTTGTCATTATAATGGATACTGGAATGGAGACTATGCATATAAAGATGGCATACAGGCTCTGAAGGATAAAGTAGTTGAAGATTATACAAATGTTTTACCTGTATTTAATTACGGCGACAAAAATGATGTTCAAGTTCTTAATCAAAATATGGATAGAGCAATTGAAAAGGCTTCTATAATGATACAGAGGCATTCAATGAAGTTTAGTAATGTTGAATATGTGAAATGGATTGATGACTGTTATCTTCTTATTGGGAAGGCATATTTTTACAAAAGGGAATACATAAGTGCTCGTAGAAGTTTTAAGTATGTGATTAATGAATATTCAGAAAATGATATTAAATATGAAGCAATGCTTTGGCTTGCCAGAACATATAATCAGTTGGAAGAATATGAAAAAGTAGAACCGGTGCTAACCTCCTTTGCAAAAATAATGACTGAGGAGAACATTCCTCTTAGTTCAAGAAAAATATTTCCATTGGTTTTTGCTAATTATTATATTTTACAGGAGCAATATCCTAAAGCAAAAAAATATCTCTCACAAGCTGTTAATGTTAATACTAAAAAACAATTAGTTACCAGATTAAAATTTATTCAGGCACAAATATTTCAAAAGGAGGAAAATTTAAGTAGAGCATCCGAATTATATTCTCAAGTAATTAAAAGAAATCCACCTTATGAAATGGCGTTTCAGGCTAAAATTAATATGGCAAAATCCTTTGATGCTGAATCCGGTAATAGCGAGCATATTGTTAAAATACTTAATAAAATGCTCAGAGATTCTAAAAATAAAGAATATCGTGATCAAATACATTATGCTCTTTCAGAAGTTGCTTTGAAGGATAAAAACGATACTTTGGCAATACATCATTTAAGACTTTCTGTTGCACTAAGTACAGAAAATGATTATCAAAAATCGGTTTCCTCTTTAAAAGTTGCTGATTTGTATTTTAATATTCCTGACTATAAAAATTCGCAAGCATACTATGATACAGCTATGCAATCTTTGCCTAAAGAATTCCCAAATTATGAACAGGAAAAGGCAAAAGCGGAAACTCTTTCTTTAATGGTTGATAATCTTTCAATAATTCAAATGCAGGATAGCTTGCAGCATCTTGCTTCAATGAACGAAAGTGAAAGACTTAAAATAATTGATAAAATAATTGAAGATTATATTAAAGAAGAAGAACAAAATCGTGAAGAAATAGAAATGCAACAGCAAAATGCTCAGTTAAATAAGCCTTCAAATAATATTATGCCTGACAGGGGAGGGAAATGGTATTTTTATAATCCTCAGACACTGAGCTTCGGATATACAGAATTTGTAAAGAAATGGGGAAAACGAAAACTGGAAGACCTTTGGATGTTGAAGAACAAAAAGAGTACATCTTTCGGTATCGATAATGGTGAGTTATTAGCTGCTGATAGTACTCGATCTGATAGTACAAGCACGGTTTCAAATGATCCAAAAGAAAGAGATTATTATCTGCAAAATATCCCTTTCACTCCTGAACATATTGCTATATCGGATAGTTTAATAGTTGGGTCATATTTTATTCTGGGGAAATTGTATAAAGAAGGACTGAAAAATAATGAAAAATCTGCAGTAACATTTAAAGAATTAATATCAAGATATCCTGAAAATAAATTTCAGCTAAAATCGTACTATAATTTGTATAAGATATTTGAAGAAGAAAATGATTTAATACAATGCGATTTTTATAAAAACCTGATAGTTGCCAATTATCCGGAAAGTGATTATGCAAAAGTAATATTAAATCCTGATTTTTATAAGGAAATAAATGCTCAGAAAAATGAAGCTGCAGGTCTTTATAAAAAAGCATATAATGCATATCTTAATAAAGAATACTTTATGGTTATGAGTTATGCTGATTATGCAATTATTAATTATGAAGATACTGCTCTTGTTCCTAAGTTTGATTATTTACGAGCACTATCAATTGGAAAAGTTGAGGTTGAAGATTCTCTTGTTTCCGCACTAAGAAAAATCATTATTCGATACCCGACAAGTAGCGTAAAACCATTGGCCGACAATATTTTAAGTCATTTAACAAATGATAATGCAGAAAAGAAGAAAAATAAAAATGCAGAAAAAAAGCTTCGCAAGTCTCCGTATAAAAATCATAAGAAAAAAGATTCACATTTTTATGTTTTTGTGGTAAACACAAAAGAGGTTAATATTCCTGTTCATTCTCTCAAAGTTAGGATTTCTGATTTTAATAGCGAAAATTACAAATTGAGAAAACTAAATATCAACAGCGTTCTTCTTGATGATAAGCATCAGATAATTACTGTTGGTAATTTTAGTAATGATGAAGCTGCATTATCTTATTTAAATCATATTTCATCAAACGAATATGTAAATGCAAGTTTGCCACGAGAATCGCATGATTGTTTTGTTATTTCAACATCAAATTATCCAATATTTTATAGAGAAAAAGACGTGGCTGTTTATAAAGAATTCTTTAAAACTGATTATCTTAAATAGTGATTTTTCTTTAATGAATTTTTTATTTAATAAAAATCTGAATATATTTGCGAAAATATTTATTTGATATTAATCAAGGGAAAAAATCATGGCAAAGAATTATGGTACTGAAAATAAAAAAGTGAATTTATTAGAAAACGGAACAAAAATTAATGGAGATATTGAATCTAATGGTGACTTTCGTATTGATGGAATTTTAAAAGGTTCAATAAAATCTAAAGGGAAAATTGTAGTTGGTGTAACAGGTTTAGTAGAAGGTAATATTAGTTGTCGTAATGCTGATATTTCAGGAAAAGTTAACGCTCAGGTAAATGTTACTGAGTTATTATCATTAAAAGCTTCTTCAGACATTTCGGGAGATGTAAAAACTGCAAAACTCTCAATTGAGCCCGGAGCAAAGTTTTCAGGAACTTGCGACATGGGAAATGGACAAAATGCATCTTTGAAATCCTCATCACAAAATGATGAAAAGGCAAAATCAAAAGAAAAAACCGCTTGAAAATTATGCAAAGTATAGCAGCATTGCACTGCAAATGCTTGTAATAATTTTGATTGGTGTTTTTGGTGGAATTAAACTTGATGAGTGGTTAAATCTTGCTTTTCCGGTTTTCACTATTGTTTTATCCTTATTAGCTGTAATGCTTGCAATTTATTCTGTGATTAAAGACCTTCTAAAAAATAATAAAAAATGAATACTACTTATTTAAAGTTTTTTAAAAAGCTGATAAAATTAACTGTTGCTGTCTTTTTAGTTTTTTATGCAGCTACATATTTCATGCCCGAAAAGCTAGTGTCTCCAGCAATGCCATATCTTATTCTTCTGTCAGCATCTGTTACACTAATTTTTCATTATATCATTATAAAAGCAGCTGAAAAAAAATTCAGCAGATTTATTTCGTATTTTATGATTGCAACTGTTATGAAACTTTTGCTTTATTTAATTGTAATTTTTCTATATGTTTACCTTAATAAAAATGACGCCTTTCCATTTGTTATAACTTTTCTTTTACTATATATTATTTTTTCTGTTTTTGAGGTGATAAATTTGCTTCAGATACAAAATTCTTCAACAAAAGATAATTTAGAAAAAAAATAGTACCTTTGCAAATTCAAATTTTAAACCTATTGGAATGAATGGTAACGGTTACGAAAAAGTAGAAAATTTTGACTATGAAACTGTTAATAAGCTTGCTTATCATTACAAAGAAATTCTTGGCTTAATTGGTGAAGATGTAAATCGGGAAGGATTGATTGAAACGCCGGAAAGAGTTGCAAAAGCCATGCAGTTTTTTACTCATGGTTATAGTGTTGACCCGGTTGAAATACTTAAATCAGCAAAATTTCAGGAAGATTATCGGGAAATGGTTATCGTAAAAGATATAGAAATTTACTCTTTATGCGAACATCATTTGGTGCCTTTTATTGGCAAAGCTCATGTAGCATATATCCCAAATAAATATATTACAGGTTTAAGTAAGATTGCAAGAGTTGTAGAAGCATATTCTCGTCGTTTGCAAATTCAAGAAAGACTTACAACACAAATTAAAAATGCAATCAATGATACATTAAACCCTTTGGGAGTAGCTGTAGTTATAGAAGCACAGCATTTATGCATGGTGATGAGAGGTGTTCAAAAACAAAATTCAGTAACTACAACTTCGGATTTTACAGGTGCATTCAGAAATCAAGAAACTCGTGCGGAGTTTATTCATCTTATTGGTGCAAAATTGCACTGATTTATAAATTAATATTTATCTTTGCAGAGATTTCTTGGAAATAGAAAACAGAAAAAACTCAGAAAAAAGTAATTAACACAAAACTAACTTTATTGAAATAATTTTATCTCCAAACAAAATTTATTATTAAAAATAATTTTTTATGAAAGCATATGTTTTCCCCGGACAAGGGGCTCAATTTGTTGGTATGGGTAAAGATTTGTTTGACAATTCTTCGAAAGCTAGAGAATTGTTCAACAAAGCAAACAAGATATTAAAATTCAAAATTACAGATATTATGTTTGATGGAACTGATGACGATCTAAAACAAACAAAAGTTACTCAGCCTGCAATATTTCTTCATTCTGTAATTTTAGCCAAAACTTTGGGCGAAGATTTTAAACCTGACATGGTTGCTGGTCATTCTTTAGGAGAATTTTCTGCTTTAGTTGCAAATAAAACTTTATCGTTCGAAGATGGTTTAAAACTTGTGTTTAGGCGAGCAATGGCAATGCAAAAAGCTTGTGAAGTTGAACCATCAACAATGGCTGCAATTATTGGATTAGAAGATGAAATAGTTGAAAGAACTCTTGAAAATATTGATGAAATTGTTATTCCTGCAAATTATAATTGCCCCGGACAAATTGTGATTTCAGGTTCGTTTAAAGGGATTGAAATAGCTTGCGAAAAACTTAAAGAAGCAGGAGCAAAAAGAGTTCTTCCTTTAAAAGTTGGTGGTGCTTTTCATTCTCCACTAATGGAGCCGGCAAGACTTGAACTTGCTGATGCAATTAACTCAACAAAATTCAATAAGGGAATTTGTCCTATTTACCAAAATGTAACCGGACAACCTGTTACAGACCCTGAAATTATTAAAACAAATCTTATTTCTCAATTAACATTTCCTGTTCGTTGGACGCAGATTATGAAAAATATGATTGCCAATGACGTACATGAAGTTGTTGAAGTTGGTCCGGGAAAAGTTCTTCAGGGATTATTTAAAAAACTTGATAGAAATTTGAATGCTTATAGTGCATAAAAATTCCGAGAAGAGATATTTATAATATTGACCTTCCGTGTTTTAAAACGTGGGAGGTCTTTTCATTTAATCATTTATGCATTTAATTATTAAACAATTATCAAAAAAATAATAGCCTCTTATTTATTAGTGAGGATTATCTAATTTTACCCACAATAATAAATTTCTGAACAATGAAGAAAATAGTTTTTACAATATCAATTTTATTAAGTTTTATATGGTCGTTTGGGCAAATACCTCAAGGTTATTATAATACTGCCACGGGTTTGAGTGGAGAACAACTTCAGTCAGCCTTGCATAATATTATTGATGGTCATAATGTGGAATCATATAGTGATTTGTGGAGTGATTTTGAACAAACTGATAAAAAATCCAATGGATATGTTTGGGATATGTATTCTGATATTTACGGAGGAAATCCTCCTTATAATTATACTTTTTTTTCTGATCAATGTGGTAATTATGGGGGAGAAGGTGATTGTTACAATCGTGAGCATTCCTTCCCGAAAAGTTGGTTTGGTGGGACTGTTTCGCCTATGTACACCGATTTATTTCATCTTGTTCCAACAGATGGGTATGTAAATAATAAAAGGTCGAATTATCCTTATGGTGAAGTTGGTAATGTTAACTGGACCTCATTAAACGGTTCAAAAGTAGGTAGTTGCAATTACCCGGGATATTCGGGGATAGTTTTCGAACCAATTGATGAATATAAAGGAGATTTTGCCAGAAATTATTTTTATATGGCTACAAGATATTATCAGGAAGATAGTAACTGGCCTGGAAGTGCAATGGTTAACGGCGCACAACCAAAACCATGGGCTTTGGAGTTATTAAATGATTGGCACGAATCCGATCCTGTCAGCCCAAAAGAGGTTAATAGAAACGAAGCTGTTTATGATATTCAGAATAATAGAAATCCTTTTATCGATCATCCTGAGTTTGCAAATCAAATTTGGTTTAGTTCAGGAATTGATTACGATTTTGATACGTTTAAGAGTAAAATTTCAGTTTACCCAAATCCTGTTTCTGACATTTGCAATATCAGTTTTTCTTCATCATTTAATATCAATTATATTGAATATTCATTAACAGATCTGCTTGGAAAACCCCAGGAAACTAATTTTACAATATGTGGTCAATCAATAAAAATTAACACTCTTGATTTGAGTCAAGGAATTTATTTTTTAAAAATTACAGATAAATCCGTCGGAACGGAAGTAGTTTTTAAAATTGTGAAATAAAAAAATGCCACAGATTCACAGATTAAGAATTTTATTCTTTTAATAATCTGTGAATCTGTGGCGATTTTGAAATATTTTTTTTAACTTAAATATTACCGTTTATCATACTGTTTTTCATAATATTTAAGATAATCTCCGGAGGTAACATTTTTCAACCACTCTTCGTTATTGAGGTACCAGGCAACTGTTTTTTCAATTCCTTCCTCAAATTGAAGTGATGGTTTCCACCCAAGTTCTTTTTGTAATTTTGAGGAATCAATCGCATATCTGAGATCATGTCCTGCACGGTCTTTTACATAAGTAATTAATTTCTCAGAAGTTCCTTCCTCTCTACCAATTAATTTGTCAACGGTTTTGCAAAGAATTTTTATCAAATCAATATTTTTCCATTCGTTGTTGCCTCCAATATTATAAGTTTCACCGATTTTACCCTTGTGAAAAATCAAATCAATTGCCTTTGCATGATCATCTACATAAAGCCAATCTCGGATGTTTTCGCCTTTTCCATAAACAGGAAGTGGTTTATTATTTTGAATATTATTGATAAATAATGGAATTAGTTTCTCAGGAAACTGATATCCACCATAATTATTCGAGCAATTTGAAATTACAATTGGCAAACCAAAAGTATCGTGATAAGCTCTTACAAGATGGTCGGAGCTGGCTTTAGAAGCAGAATATGGGCTGTGTGGATCGTAAGCAGTTGTTTCTACAAAAAATCCTTCATCGCCAAGCGAGCCATAAACTTCATCTGTGGAAACATGATAGAAAAGCTTGTCTTTGAAATTATCTTGCCAAATGTACTTTGCGGCATTTAGTAAATTTACAGTTCCAACAATATTTGTATAAATAAATTCGGTAGGATTTGAAATTGATCTGTCGACATGCGATTCGGCAGCGAGGTGAATTACCCCATCAAATTTATAATCAACAAATAATTCGTGGATAAATTTTTCATCAACAATATCACCTTTTACAAATTCATAATTAGGTTCATTTTCTATGTCTTTCAAATTTGCAAGATTTCCTGCGTAGGTTAATTTGTCGAGGTTAATGATTTTATAATCAGGATATTTTTTTACAAACATTCTAACTAAATGCGATCCGATAAATCCTGCTCCTCCGGTGATAAGTATTTTTCTCATGTGTGGTTATTTATATTTGTTTTTTAATTTCATCATTTTGCATTCTAAATTTTTTTTAAAGCCAACTCCCAATTCCATGCGGAGAGTGTCATCTCATCAATATCTTTTTCAGCTTTCCATCCAAGTTCGTCGTTTGCATATTTTGTATCGGCCCACACCTGAGTAATATCTCCTTCTCTTCGATCAACAATTTTATAATTAAGTTTTTCGCCTGTAACTTTTTCAAAAGATTTTATTACTTCAAGAACCGAATATCCATTTCCTGTGCCAACATTAAACATCTCAAAATCTTTCTTCATTTGTTTTTTAAGCATTCGTTCAACAGCAATGACATGAGCTTTGGCAAGATCGACAACATGAATATAATCACGAATTGCAGTTCCGTCGGGTGTTTGATAATCATCTCCAAAAACACTTAATTGTTGTCTGATTCCAATTGCAGTTTGGGTAATAAATGGCATTAAATTATTTGGAACACCAAGTGGAAGTTCTCCGATAATTGCTGAATCGTGAGCACCGATTGGATTGAAATATCTTAATGCTATTCCATGAATTCCTGATGTTTTTACCGTATCAAAAATTATTTCTTCCGAAATTTGTTTTGTGTTTCCGTAAGGAGATTCAGCTTTTTGAATAGGTGCATTTTCTGTAACAGGAAGTTCTGTCGGCTGACCGTAAACTGTACAGGATGAAGAAAAAACAAAATTTTCGATATTGTTATCTTTCATGCTTTGTAAAATATTTACCAGCGAAAAAAGATTGTTGCGATAATACATTAATGGGTTGTTTACAGATTCGCCAACAGCCTTGAATGCTGCAAAATGGATGATTCCCTGAATATCATTATGACGTTTAAAAAAATCTTTTGTTTTATTAGTGTCAATCAAATCAAACTGCTCAAACTCAGGTTTTATTCCCGAAATTTTTTCGATTGAATCTAAAACATTAATATTTGAGTTTGACAGATTATCAACAATAATAACTTCATGACCACTATTTTGTAATTCAACAGTTGTGTGTGAACCGATGTAGCCTGTTCCGCCGGTAACTAATATTTTCATGTTTACGTATTTGTTATTTTCTTTATTTGTGATTTTAATTTTGGAATATCATTTTGAGTAATTTGCCATATTTCTTCAGCGTCAATTCCAAAATAATTATGAGCAATAATATTTCTAAAACCTTTAATGTTAAACCAATCAATGTGATTATTTTTTTCTTTAAAATCTTCAGATAGTTTTTCAGCCATTTCACCAATAACAATAAAATTCATTAATACAGCATCAAAACTTTTATTATCTTCGTATAAATGATCACCATCAATAAAATCATTACTATATGATTGAATTTTATTAATTGCCTCTATAATGGACAATAAACAGTTATGATTTTTGTTAAACATAAATGGTTTCTGATAGTATTTGATTTTTAAAAATCGGTTTAATATATTTTTCTCTACAAATATCAATATCAGTTTTAAATTGATTATAGAAAATATGCTTAATTTCTTTTTTAATTTGAAAAAGATTATTTGTATTTTCCTCAAATTCAATTATAATATCAATGTCACTTTCTTCGGTATTTTCTTGTTTTGCAAGTGATCCGAAAATACCAATTTTTGTAATATGAAAGTCTTTTTTAAAACTTTCTTTATTATCTCTGATAAAACTTAAAACTTGGTTTTGATTAACCATAAAATACGTATTAACATGACAAAGTTAAGAAAAAACAAATTCCTACAACTTGAATACTTTTCCATTTTCCAATTTATATTTTTCTTTGCTTTCCGGACATTCAGCAATTCCATTATCATCGAAATGTAAACGATGACCGTATTCACTCATCCAACCGATTTGTTTTGCAGGATTGCCAACAACAAGAGCGTAAGGTAGAACTTCTTTTGTTACCACGGCACCGGCTCCAATAAATGCATATTCTCCAATATTATGACCGCAAACAATAGTAGAGTTAGCTCCGATTGTTGCTCCTTTTTTAACAATAGTTTTTTCGTATTGTCCTCTTCTGTTTACTCCACTTCGCGGGTTTGTAACATTTGTAAATACCATTGATGGTCCAAGAAAAACATCATCTTCGCAAATTACTCCTGTATAAATCGAGACATTATTTTGAACTTTAACATTTTTTCCAAGAATCACTTCAGGGGAAACAACAACATTTTGACCGATATTGCATTTTTCACCCAAAACACAATTTGACATAATATGAGAGAAATGCCAGATTTTACTGTCTTTTCCTATTGTACAACCTTTGTCAATAATTGCTGTTTCGTGTTTGAAATATTCTTTTGATAGTGTCATTATGCTTTTTAGAATTTTGTTTATAGATTGATTTTTTATTCGTATGACTTTTGTAAAAGTAAACAATTTCTTTCAGGGTAATAGAAGCCGAAAGTATATTATTCTATTATAAAATAAGCGGTTGTTATTTTGAATATTTATTATTTAGAAAATATATTATATTTTAGTATGCTGTATATCGCTCGTAGTCCGTCTTTCCAACATATTTTTTTGCCATCGGTATAGGTACGTCCATAGTATGCAATACCTACTTCATATATACGAATGTTGGGTATTCGTGAGATTTTTGCCGTTACTTCTGGTTCAAAACCAAATTTTTTCTCTTTAAAGTCAATCTTCTTAATTACATCTGCCCTGAATAATTTATAACATGTTTCCATGTCGGTGAGATTTAAATTTGTAAACACATTTGATAAATATGTTAGAAATTTATTTCCTAAAGAGTGCCAGAAAAACAAAATCCGATGTGGTTTTCCACCCATAAACCTTGATCCGAATACTACATCGGCATTATCATTTATCAACGGTTTTAATAATATATTATAATCTTCGGGATCATACTCAAGATCGGCATCCTGAATAATTATTGCATCTCCGCTTGCTTCTTTAATTCCACGATGCAAAGCAGCACCTTTTCCCTGATTTGTCATTTGCTCAATAAGACGGATATCAAAATTATTGTAATTACTGATAAATTCATTTACAATTTGTGATGTATTATCAATCGAACAATCATTAATAATAATAATTTCTTTTTTGATATTATTCGTTAATTCAATATCACATACTTTTTTTAGTATATTATCAATTGTGGATGCTTCGTTATATGCAGGTATAAGTACCGAAAGTTTTTCTATGCTCATTGAACCGTCATTAAAATTTATATAGAATTTGAAATTGCAAATGTGCAACTTTTTTTTTATTAATAAGTTTTATTTCTTAGAAGTTAAATTGTAATTTTGTAGGCAAAATGGTGTGTTTGTAAAATATTACAATCAAATACTTGATTACTTTAGAATTAGTTATGCGTTCGGAATATACCTGTAAGACTTTTGCATTTCTGTTCCGCATTAGCATAACAGGTTTTTGAGTGGATATTAATAATTAAAATAAAATGAAAAATCACAGTGCTGCTTCACAATAAATTAGTATTATCAATTTTAACAAAATGAGAAATAATATACTCTTTAGAAAATCCATCATCATTGATGTTGTTATCATCCTGATTTACATCCTGCTTATCAATCTGAAAATAGCAAAAGTAGATGTTGTTATTAAGGGCGATGGCGTGGGTTATTACGATTATTTACCGTCACTTTTTATTCACCACGACCTGATAAGAAAAGATGTTACTGCACAAATTGATTCCTTACGCTATGACCGCATTGCAAAAAAACAGGTTTATGTAAATTATAAAGGGTTTGAAGTAAATAAATATCCGGCAGGAACAGCGGTTTTGCAATTGCCTTTTTTTTATTTTACATACTTAACCACACCGCTTAATGGAAACTATAATGATGGGTATCAATTACCTTTTCAAAGGGCAATTTTATATGCTACTCTTTTTTATTTGTTTCTCAGCATTTTCTTCCTGAGAAAAATACTTGAATTATACGACATAAAGAAATCAGTTATTGTTTTATCGCAGATATTATTGGTTTTTGCCACTATAGTTTCTAGCTATGCTAATTTTAGTGCGGGAACTAGTCATATTTATTCCCTTTTTGCCATCAATGCGTTTCTCTTTTTCACTAAATCATATTTCACAAAAAGAAGCCTAAATCATTTTGTTATTGCCAGCATATTTTTTGGACTTATAATCATTCTTCGTCAAATAAACATTCTCATTTTTCTTTTTATTCCTTTTTTGGCGGGTTCCCTTAACGATTTAAAAGTTGGAATCAGATATGTTATAAAGCATCCTAAAAAACTGTTCGGCGGAATATTGCTTACCGTCGCAGTATTTTCTATTCAAAGTTTGCTCTGGTATTTACAAACAGGAAGTTTTTTACTCTATTCATATCAGGGAGAAGGGTTTAATTTTTTAAATCCTCAAATCATTAATATTTTGTTTAGTTACAAAAAAGGACTTTTTGTTTATACCCCTATTTTATTCATTTCCCTGTTTGGTCTTGTCTGGCTGGCTTATAAACGAAAATATTATCTGCTTTTTATGTGGTTTGCTTTTTTTACCATCATTACTTATATTTTTTCTTCTTGGCATTCATGGTATTACGGATGCAGTTACGGATCGAGGATATACATTGATTATTATGGCACGTTTTTTATCCTTTTTGCTCTCTTGCTCAATGGAATCCCGAAAGGGATAAAAATAATGGTTCTTATTTTGTCCTTATTAACTATTCCTGTCAATATTATTCAGAGCTATCAATACAAAACATATATTCTGCACTGGATAAATATGGATAAAGAAAAATATTGGAAGGTATTTTTAAAAACAGATAACAAGTATAAGGGATTACTCTGGAAAAAAAAATATGATTTAAACAATTATTATACAGTAAAAGAAGTTTCTATTGGTAATATCACCACTTCTGCAAAAAACAAATCCAATATTATTTATCAGGTAAGCAGTAGTAATATTCCAGATTTTAATAAAGTAAGCATCATTCAGATATTATTCGATAATGAATTTGCGGAACAAAATAATTCTAAAATAATTGTAAGCATCAGAGATTCAGAAAACAACCAAAGTTACTGGCACGCTACTTATTTAATCCATTTTGCCCAAAAACAACTTGATAAATGGCAAACAGGTTTGTACAATTTTAAATTCAATTCCATCACCGATGAAAAGGAAAAGATAATTAGGATTGTAGTGAACTCCAAAAAGGAACACAATGTCTTGAAAAATGTAAAGATTAAATTTTTTGGTTATCAATAATTGGCAAGACTTAAAAAAAAAAGAACAATCCTTTTAAATTCATTCAACCAAAAAAATTAGTTTTATTTTTTATAAATGAATATCGTATTTTTGTCCACAAAAGATTGTGTTTACAATGAAGCTAAATAACAAAAATAAAATTTCTATTAAAACACTTTTCATTTTTTGGAAAGTAATAAAACATATATTTATTTTATCAGGATTGATAGTTGTGTTCTTTTTTCAAGGTTGCATGAATGGCGATAAAATAGAATATTCAGGCGAGCTTACATGTGATCTTGAAACTATATCTACAGATGGGAAAAAGATATGTTCATCTAATCCTGACGTTAAATTTTCTTATATCAAAACACGAACAAAAGAAACATCCCGCTCAGGAGATTATTCAATAAAATTATCGAAGAAAAAACAATATGGATTTTCGTACAATATTGATCATGTTAAAACTGATGATTATTACCAAATAACAGTTTGGAGAAAATCAGATGGGAACCATGGAATTTTAGTTGCTGCCTCAGATGTTGCAACAAAATATTATAAAGTAAGTAAGACAACTGTGGCTGTGGATAAAGATGGCTGGGAACAAATAAAACTTGGAGTTTCTATTCCTCCTCATCTTAACAACTCGAAATTCAAATTTTATTGCTGGAACCCGGATACAATTCCTGCATATTTTGATGATATAAAAATTGAAAGATTTTCAAGAAAAAAATATCCTGAATATAAAAATGAAGATGCTCTGAAAATATTTATCGATACTACTGAAATGGCGAAACTTTATGAAAAACGCCTTGGTGCATTTAAAAAAGGGATTCTCGAAACGCAGGAAAATGATTGGGTTAAAGGAATAGTTTTTTGGGGCGATACAATGATGAGGGCAAAGCTGCGACTTAAAGGCGATTGGTTAGATCATCTTGAAGGAAGAAAATGGTCGTTTAGAATAAAACTAAAAAAAGAATTTGCATGGAAAGGAATGAGAGAGTTTTCTGTTCAAACGCCACTTTCAAGAGGTTTTATTTTAGGATGGTTAGCTCAGAAATTATTTGATTATGTTGATGTACTAAGTCCTCGATATGGATTTGTTCCTGTAATATTAAATAACCAAAGTTTGGGAGTTTATGCTTTTGAAGAACATTTTGTAAAACAGCTTGTGGAATCAAGAAATAGAAGAGAAGGACCTATTTTAAAACTATCTGAAGCTGAATTTTGGTACAAACAAAAACTCGATATCGAGGATAATGTAAATTACCAAACACCAAGTTTTGAGGCTTCAAGTGTTGAACCCTTTAAGGAAAACAAAACAATGAGCAATCCTGTTCTTTATAATCAGTTTTTATCAGGGCAAAACCTTTATTGGGCTTATAAAAATCGATTGCTTTCTGCTTCCGAAATTTTTGATTTGGATGCAGTTGCAAAATATTATGCAATTATTGATGTAGCAAAATATTATCATGGAATGATTTGGCATAATCAAAGGCAATATTTTAATCCTGTAAGCTGCAAGCTTGAGCCAATTGCCTTCGACGGATATATTCATAAAGGGGTTTACGAATTTATTAATATTCCGATATATGGATTTTCTAAATTTCAGAATTATGATCAAGCTTCTACAATTCGTAATAATTTATATTGTGATACAGCTTTTGTAAATAAGTATATTTATTATTTGGAGAAATTTTCGAATGAAAATTATATTCATACTTTTCAGGAAAAATATTTGCCTGAGATCAAAAAATATGAGAAAATGATAGCAGACGAATTCGAAGGTTACAAATTTGATTATTCTTTTTTATATACAAATGCACAAGGAATCAGGGGTGATCTGGGAAAATACAAGGACTTTGTGAAAAAAAATCCGGATTATGTAAGTAAAACACGTTCGAAATGGAAAAAATTTGTTCCTTCCGACACCTTGGTACGTGATGAGTATCCTGCAAAATATGTTAAAACTTTTACGGAAAAAAAATATGCTGATTCAAATGTGTTGAAAGTTTTTAATTTTAACGCCCTCGATATTATTTTGCTTGGCACAGGAAAAAACAAAAAAAGAATCACAAACTTCTTTAATCCGGAACCTGTGATAAACTCCTTTAATAAAAATGAAGGAACAACAAACTCTGCAATTATTACTTCAGATACAAATACTGCCTATCTCTATTTTATGATTAAAGGTAAATTCAAGACGTATATTTCGCCAATTTTCCAATGGCAATCGCCGGGAATATACAATCCGCGTCTTGAACTGATTGCAAAAAATACATTCCCGAAAAGTAATATTTATGATATCACTAAAGGGAAAAAAGTACTTTTTAAAAGCGGAAAATATTCTACTGATAAGTTTATTATCATCCCAAAAGGATATACTGTTAATTTTGAAAAAGGGGTAGTAATTGACCTGATAAACGGAGCAGGATTCATTTCATATTCTCCCGTTTATTTTAACGGAACAAAAAATGATCCGGTAATTATTTCTTCATCAGATTCTTCAGCAAATGGATTTACTGTAATAAAAGCGCAAAAGAAATCAATAATAAATAATGCAATTTTTAAAGGACTTAACACACTTGATTATAAAGGATGGACTTTAACAGGAGCAGTTAATTTTTATGAGTCGGATGTAATAATCAGTAAATCACAATTTATTGAAAATAAGTGTGAGGATGCATTAAATACAATACGCTCGGATTTTGAAGTTAATGAGTGTTTGTTTGAAAATATTTTCGCTGATGCTTTTGATTCTGATTTTTGTACAGGAAAAGTTTTTGAATCAACTTTTAATTTTGTTGGTAATGATGCAATAGATTTCTCGGGAAGCAAAATACTTATCGAAAATTGTTATATTTCTAACATCTCCGACAAAGGTATTAGCGGTGGTGAAGCTTCAAATATTTCAGTATTTAACACAAAAGTTGAAAGCTCGAATATTGGAATTGCTGCCAAAGACAGATCTTTTGTGAGAGTTGAAAATTCTGAAATATTTAATTGTAATTATGGAATTGTAGCATTTCAGAAAAAACCTGAATACGACCGTGCAAAAATCATTTTATCTAAGTGTAAACTGTATGAAAATAAAATTCAGCATTTGATAGAAATAAATTCAGAAGCTGTAATAAATACAATTATTATAAAAGGGAGCGAAGAAAATGTCGCTGATATTTTTTATTAAAATAAATAAATTACTTTTGCAATCTCGAATTAAAGCAATAAACACATGAACACAAAATGGGAATTATTTCAGAAATTTCTTATAACTGAGAGTCAGGAAATTTCAATAACCGATTTTTTAATTAATTCTGTTGTATTAATTGTAATCATATTAATACTTGAAAAGACTTATACAAAATGTGCAAATAGTTTGTCGAACCGTAAAATGTTTGCAGCAAACTTATTACTTCTTGCATTTACAACAATGTTGATTATTTCGATTGTAAAATCATCCTTGGCACTGTCATTAGGACTTGTAGGAGCACTTTCTATTGTTAGATTCAGGGCGGCAATTAAAGAACCCGAAGAATTGGTTTATTTGTTTTTTGCAATTTCGATTGGTCTTGGACTTGGAGCAAATCAAACAATAATTGTTTTAGTTGCTTTTTTGGTTGCTATGGCAATAATCTGGACTCGTTATTTTGTAGGAGGAAAGAGCGAAGCACAGAATTTGTTTTTTACTGTCAGCAGCGATTCGCCTAATTCTGTTCAGTTAAAAGATGTTTCAGGTATTATCAAAAAATATTTTAAAGCTGCCGAGCTTAAACGTTTTGATGAAAATGAAAACATAATCGAAGTTTCCTTTTTGGTAGAAACAGTAAAATCCGAAAATCTACAATCATGTAAAGAAGATCTTCAGAAATTAAATAAATCTGTTAAGGTTACTTTTATTGATAACAAAAACTATTAATGAATAATTCTATTTGAATTTGTTGCCCGATTTTTTAAAGCCACAGATTCACAGATTTATTTATGTAGGAATTAAAATATAAACATTAATATTTTATTTGCAGATAGAAAAAACAGAAAAAACTAATCTGTGAATCTGTGGCAAATTTGATTACTTAAAGTATTTCATAAAGTATTGAAAGGTGTCGTAAAAATGTCTGAGCAAGCAGTGAAAGAAAAACGAAGCAGGTATGAGAGGAAATTTGTAATTTCAGGTGTTTCAAGACCGGGAATAATACAAATTGTTAAATCACATCCATCAGCATTTTCCGAAATATTTCATCAAAGAAGCGTTAATAACATTTATCTCGACACACCTAATCTCACATTTTTTCAGGATAATGTAGTTGGAAAAAGCCGAAGGAAAAAAGTAAGAATAAGATGGTATGGAGACCTTTATGGAAGAATAGAAAAACCTATTCTGGAATTTAAACTTAAGGCTGGTGCTGTGGGCGAAAAATTATCGTTTCGTTTAAAAGCATTTACTCTTGACGAAAATTTTGACCAAAACACTTTGCTTGAATCTTTTGCTGCCTCAGATCTTCCCGATTGGGTTAGAGAAGATATTCTGCCTCTCGAACCACATCTTTTAAATTGTTACACAAGAAAATATTTTCTTTCTTTCGATAAAAAATTCAGAACTACGATAGACAATCAATTAATTTATCACGATATTTCAAGAAGAAATAATTCCTTTATTAAAAAATCTGTAAACGAAACAGACATTATTGTTGAATTAAAATATAATTTTAAAGATGATGATGTTGCCAATTCTGTTTCTGGTAATTTTCCTTTCCGCATGACAAAAAGCTCTAAATATGTAAATGGAGTTGAGCAGTTTATTCAGGGAATTGCGATGTAAGATAATTCTTGTTGATTATTTATTTGTTATCAGTTTTCGGTTATTTGTTGTCAGTATTCAGTTTTCAGTTTTGTGGAAATCTAAAATCCTAAATCTAAAATCAAAGCCCTATTCCTGAAAATAAATTCTCCTAACTCTTCGCGAAACATTAGTTAAAATTTCATAAGGAATAGTATCAATTTCATCGGCAATTTTTGTGATTGGGTTTTCTTGTCCGAAAACTATTACTTCGTCTCCTTCCACGCAAGCGATATCACTAATATCGATCATACACATATCCATGCAAACATTTCCAACAATTTTGGCTTTTTTACCATTCAAAAATAAAGATCCTTTGCCATTGCTCAGGCTTCTTTTCAGTCCGTCGGCATAACCGATTGGGACAATGGCAATCGTCATATCATCTTTTGCAACTCCACTTCTGTCGTAACCAATTGTGTCGTTTGCTGCAATAGTTTTAATTTGTGAAATACTTGATTTTAGTGTGCTTACATTTTGCAGCGCATTTGCATCTTTTGGGTTTGTTGAAATTCCGTATAAACTAATTCCAAGCCTAACCATGTCGAAATGAGCATCAGGAAATCTTGCAATTCCGGCAGAATTTAGAATGTGGCATAAAACAGTATGTCCTGCCTCGGCTTTGATGATCTCACTCATATTTGTAAATTTCTCTATCTGCGAAAGAGTAAACTTATCATGTTTTTTATTTTCGCTTGCTGCGAGATGTGAGAAAACTGATTGTACATAAATCATTTTGTTTTCCTTGAGACGAGAAATCAGCTCATCAATATTATCTTCTTCAAACCCCAAACGATGCATGCCGGTATCCAGTTTTATATGAACTTTAACAGGTTTGTTTTTAGGAATGATATTTTTCTTGATAGCTTTTTCAAGCATTTCCAAAACTCTGAAATTATAAATCTCGGGTTCGAGATTATGGTAAATCATACTATCGAAACTTTGCTCATCAGGATTCATCACCATAATTGGAAGGGAGATGCCGGCTTTTCGTAATTCAATTCCTTCATCAGCGTAAGCCACTGCAAGATAATCTACCCTGTGAAATTGCAGCGCATTTGCTATTTCAAAACTTCCGCTTCCATACGAAAATGCTTTGACCATGGCCATTATTTTAGTCTTTTTATTGATGATAGACCTGTAATAATTGTAATTGTTGATGAGAGCGTTAAGGTTTATTTCGAGAACAGTTTCATGAGCTTTTTGCTGCAATGCTTTGCTTATTTGTTCAAACTCAAAAATCCTGGCACCTTTCAAAAGAATACTTTCATTATTGAATGAAGTGAAAGGAAATTTGCGCAAAAAACTTTTGGTAGTTGGGAAGAAGTGTTTTTCGATTTTAAAACTTTCGGATTGTTTGCTGATGGCAGGACCAATACCGATAATTCTTTTTACTCCTTTGTTTTCTAATAAGTTGGAAACATCCGAGTATAATTTCATTTCGTTCAATCCACTTTGTAAAATATCAGAAAGGATTACAGTCTTTTCTTTGTGTTGCTTTTGCTGATTCAAAAAATCAAGAGCGATTATAAAAGAGTTAATATCCGAATTATAACTGTCGTTGATAATAGAGCAATTGTTTATTCCCTCTTTTAGTTCCAGTCTCATTGCAATCGGATTCAGTAAAAGCATCCTTTTCGCAATAAGCATATTTTCGTATCCGAGATGTAACATTGTTGCCCAGCAATGAATGGCGTTTTCAACTGAAGCATCATCAATAAAGGGGATTTTAATGTTTAATTCCTGAGTATTAAAAATTCCTGTTATTGAAGTCTGTTTGTTTTTCTTTTCTATTTCTTTGATAAAAAAATCGACATTTTTATCTTTTTTACTCCATGTAAATGATTTTATGCTTTTTAGTATTTCCGATCTAATGATTATTTCCTGGATTTCATGGTAATCCAAACAATAGATAAGTGTATCAACTTTAGTGAATAGTTTTAATTTTTCACCGATTTTTTGGCTTGTGTAAATAAAATTTTGGCTGTGAGCCTGACCAATATTTGTAAAGATACCAATTGAAGGCTTAATGATTTTCCTGAGTTGATCCATTTCATTCGGTTCTGAAATACCGGCTTCAAAAACTGCAAGCTCGTAATTATCTTCCATTTGCCAAACAGAAAGTGGAACACCAATTTGTGAATTGTAACTTTTCGGACTTCTGATAATCTTTTTATCCGGACTCATCAATTGATACAACCACTCTTTAACAATAGTTTTTCCATTGCTTCCGCTAATCCCGATTATAGGGATGTTGAACTTTTGACGATGCGCAGCACCTAATGATTGCAGCGCTTTTAATGTATCTTTTACAAGGATGAAATTTGTATTTTTATATTCCTGATAATTGTCGGGAAGTACAGAGACGATGAAATTTTTTATTCCTCTTTTGCTAAGATTTTCAATATATTTATGACCATCGTTTCGCTTTGTGACCAAAGCAAAAAATAAACAGTTTTTTGGAGAAATAAGCTTGCGACTGTCGATAAGAATGTCATTAATAAAAGTCTCTGAACTATCAGATGAAAATAATTCACCTTTAGAGATTTGTAAAATTTCTGGTATTGAATATTTTATTCTGCTCATTTGTGATTTAATAATTTAATCATTTACGAATTCAGTCATTTTTTTTAGCGTCTCCGTTTTTTTCCGAACTCCCAAATTTTAAGGGATTACTATTTATTTTGTTGTGCATTTGACGATTTCTAAAAATATCAACAGCAAGATAAATTGCTTGCAAAAAAGAGGAAGGTGATGCTTGGTTTTTCCCGGCAATATCGTAGGCAGTGCCATGAGCAGGCGAAGTGCGAATAATTGGTAAACCGGCAGTAAAATTCACACCTGAATCAAATGAGAGAGTTTTAAAGGGTATCATTGCTTGATCGTGATACATTGCAAGTATTCCATCGAATTTCTGATAATTTGATATTCCGAAAAAACCATCAGCGGGATATGGACCAAATGCCATAATTCCATCATCGAAAGCTTTTTTTATTGAAGGAGTAACAATTTCAGTGTCTTCGCTACCAATTAATCCTTTATCACCGGCATGTGGATTTAAACTTAAAATTGCAATTTTAGGTTTGCATATTGCAAAATCCTTTTTTAGTGATTTGTTTAAAACATTAATTTTAGAATAAATTAATTCCTTTGATAAATTGCTTGATACATCTTTAATTGGGATATGTCCGGTTATTGCACCAATCCTTAAATTATTACTCACCATAAGCATAAGATAATTTTCGGTTTCAAATTTCTGTGCCAGATATTCGGTATGTCCCGGAAAATTAAACTCATCAGATTGAATGTTTTCTTTATTTATAGGTGCCGTTACAAGAACATCAATTTCATTATTTTTCAGACATTGTATAGCGCATTCGAGCGATTGTAATGACATTTTTCCTGCAATTTCAGTTGATTTGCCTAAATCTATTATTACTTCTTCTTCCTGGCAGTTGATAATATTTGCACGTTTATGATTTGCCTGTTCCGGCTTTTTAATTATGTTAAAGCTAAAGTCTTTTATGTCTAAAGTTTTCCTGTGATATGAAGCAACTTTCGACATTCCAAAAACAATGGGAGTTAACTCATCAAAAATTCTGTTATCAAAAAAAGATTTTATCATAATCTCATAGCCTACTCCGTTGATATCGCCTTGAGATATTCCAACTTTAACCCTAGAATTAGATGATTCGTTTTGAGTGTTTTTAATCATATACTTAAGTTTAGAATAATAAGTTGCAAATATACGATTTCTAATCATCATTATTATTTTATGATTATGAATTATTCATCAGGAAAAGTTTGAAGATAGAATTTTCTGATTTATTATTTGCAATAATGATACGACTGTATTATGAAATTCTTATTAATGCTTTTTCATCAAGCTGAGAAAGTTTATTTTTATATTATTTAGGAATACATTTTTTTGTATCCGGAGTTTATTTTGTTGTTTTGGTATCTTCTCAAAATATTACTCATCTTAACCCTGAACTTTTTTAATCATATTTAATTCTATTTAGAATTAATATAAATTCAATTAATATTTATACTTCAAATAAATTTAATAGTTTTTGCTTGTATCTTTACAAGAAAAAATTCATATGGGTATATATTCGGAATATATAGAGACTCTTAAAGATTTTAATTCCATCTCATTAGAACGTAAAAAGCAACTATTAAGAATTTCTCAACTACGAAATAGAGAGATCATATCATATTCTACTGATATGAACAATAAAACTAAAGGAAATGAATTAGCTATATCGTTTGCAGATTTTATTCCATTTAAAGATCAGGTGAATAATTTAGAGGGAAAAGAAATTGATATTATTTTGGAAACACCTGGAGGACTAGCTGAGGTTGTTGAAGATATGGTTAAATACGTAAGAGGAAAATTTGAAAAAGTTGCTTTTATTATTCCTGGAACGGCAAAGAGTGCTGGAACAATATTTGCATTATCAGGTGACGAAATTTTAATGGGTAATACTTCTTCTTTAGGTCCAATTGATGCACAAGTATTATCTCCAAATGGAAAAAGATTTTCTGCAGATGCTTTTCTCGAAGGTTTAGAAAACATTAAAAAAGAAGTTGAGGTTAGTAAACGTCTTAATCCTACGTATATACCGATGCTTCAAAATATTTCACCTGGAGAAATACAACATTGTAAAAATGCACAAACGTTTTCCCGTAATCTTGTAACAAATTGGCTAAAGACATACAAATTCAAATATTGGACAGAGCATTCCTCTACAGGGAAACCTGTAACTATAAAAGACAAACAACAAAAAGCTAAAGAAATAGCAGATTTATTATGTAAACAAAGTTATTGGAAAACACATGGTAGATCAATAAAAATTGATGATTTCCACAAAATAGGATTAAAAATTACAAACTATGATCAAGATAAGGATTTAGCTGATGCCATTAATAGATATTATCTATTATTACGTCTTACTTTTGACCACACTAGTATTTATAAGATATTTGAGACTAAAGAATCACAAATATACAGTTCAGTTCAACCAAATATTGGAAGTGGACTAAAATCACCAAATCTCTATCCCAATAAATTTGACAATATTGTTGCTGAATTCAATTGCCCAAAATGTAAAAATAAAGGCAAGCTTCAATTAAATTTCAAAAAAAATGTTAAATTAAGACCAGATGTTAATCCATATCCAAAAGATAATATTTACATTTGCCCAAAATGTGGGTTAAGGCAGGATTTAACCCCTTTGAAATTACAAGTAGAAGCACAAACTAGAAAAAAAGTTGTTTTTTAATAAAAAAAGTTGTAATTTTAACCAAAATTAATCATATTATGAAAAACTCTATAAAAAAATTTGATCAAGAATTTGATGTGTTGTTTGAAAAATATGACGAAGCCGTAACAGACCAAGAAAATAAATTTCCAGGATCTACAACTCTTCAAATTGAAAGTACAGATGAAAGTATAAATAAGTTAATGAATATTTGTAATGAAATTTCAGAATCAACAAATTCTGAATTTATTGTATTTACATAAACAAATCATAATTAATAGGCAAAGTTATCTGTATAAATAATATTTGTCTATAAAAACGAAAGCCCACTTATAGAAATGTAAGTGGGCTTTCGCCTTTCAGGTGCGTTCATTTTTTTCCTGAAGGAGGAATAAACATGAAATGCATTTTTGTATCAAAATTATTAACCAGATATTTATAGATCATTATTTTTAATAGTGTGCCAGATATCGAAAAAAGTCCATGAAGTAGTGGCAAAAAACAATGTCAATAAAAAAACCTCCAAACAAAAAAATTATGCCCAGAGGTTTTTAGTAACGAAATTCATTTTCAAATTTTCAAATCATCAAATCAACACATTTTCAAATCAACATATTTTCTAATAAAAAACCTCCAAGCAAAAAAATTATGCCCGGAGGTTTTAAGTAATGAAATTCATTTTCAAATCATCAAATCATCAAATTAACACATCATCAAATTAACATTTATCTTTAATAAAATCAAACAATAATCTAACTCCAACCCCAGTTCCATAAATTCCCCGGTAGCTGTCTTTTTTGTTCATATAAGCAGTTCCGGCAATATCCATATGGATGTATGGATAATCGGTAAAATGCTCAAGGAATTTTCCTGCAGTAATTGCACCTCCGGTAACTCCACCAAGATTTTTTATGTCTGCAATTCCTGATTTTATCTCTTCACCAAATTCTTCCCACAAAGGAAATTCAACAATGCGTTCATAAACATTTTCTCCGCTTTCCTGAAGTTTTCTCAATTCTTTTTTAGCTTTTGATTGCATTGCCACACTGGCATATTTTCCTATCGCTCTTTGAGCTGAGCCTGTTAAAGTTGCAAAATCAATTACCAGAGCAGGATCATATTTTTTGGCATAAGCTAAAGCATCGGCAAGTATCATACGACCTTCGGCATCTGTGTTTATAACCTCTACTGTTGTTCCGTCAAACATAGTAATTACATCACCCGTAACATACGCGTTTCCATCAAGACGATTATCTGTAGCAGGAATCAAGGCAATTACATGAAAAGGAAGTTTTGCTTTTGCAATGGCATTTATTGCCCCTGCAACTGTGGCTGCACCACCCATATCTTGTTTCATGTCATTCATGTATTCACCTGTTTTCAGGTTTAATCCTCCGGTATCAAAAACAACGCCTTTTCCAACAAATACAATAGGTTTGTCGTTTTTCTTGTTTTTAGGTTTCCACTCAATAATAGTGAAAGTAGGTGGGTCAATGCTTCCTTTGTTTACTGCAAGCAAACCACCCATTTTTAATGATTCTATTTTCTTTTTTGTAAGGATTTCAACTTTGGCACCAGTTTCTTCTCCTTTATTTTCAATCTCTTCCGAAAGTTTCTCAGCATTTAAATATGAAAGAGGTTCGTTAACTAAAATCCGGCTAAAACAAGTGCAATCAATAACTGTATTTAAATCTTCAATGTTTTTATTACTGATTTCTTTTGAAAATATTCCAAGCTCAACTAATGTGTTTTTCTTTTTTTCAGAATCTTTTTTATATTTCAGAAATTGATAATTTCCAAGAACCATTCCTTCAGCAAGAGCAAGAGTTTCTTTTTTAAGACTATCAGAACCGATAATTTGAACTTTGCAAAGTTTGTTTTCATTAATTATTGAAACTATTTTATCGCCTGCAATTCGAATTTTTTCCAGCTTCTTAAATTCCTGCTTTTCTTTTGGGATAAGCTGAACAAAAAACCAGTTATCAATTTTGTTTAATGAAATTAGCTCTTTTTTGTTTTTGGAAATTTCAGATTTGATGTATTTTATTTCTTTCTCTGAAAAATATTGTCCGTCAAGTTCTTTGATACTTGAGATTAAAAACACAAGATTGTTGGAAAGACTTATTTTATTTATTTTCTTTATCATGGGATATTCTGTTTTTATGATTGCGAAGATAATAAATTTGAGTGAATAATTGTGGGTTGATTTGAAAATGTTTATTATAAATTGAGAGTTTTAGATGTTCTTTTTCTTTAAGAAATATTCTCCAATATTCTTTCTGTTGCTCCCGTTTTTGAACCAATATATTTTTTACAGATATCTGAGCATTTATCGCAGTAGCTTTTATCATTAAGTAATTTTTCTGTTGTAGCTATAAATTCATCCTGATTTGTGATACTGAAAGCACCTCCGAGTTTTAATAACTCGACAGCTTCCTCAAATTTATTATACTTCGGACCAAATATTACAGGCTTTCCAAAAGTTACAGGCTCTTGAATATTATGAATATCAACTCCAAAACCACCACCGATATAAGTTATTGTTGCGTATTTGTACAGGTGTTTTAAAATCCCGATACTATCGATAATTAAAATTTCAGCATTTAAAATTCCCTCATTACATATCTTTCCTGAAGAAAGTTCCGAAAATTTTATTGTTTTATCTTTTTTTCTTTTATAGATGGAATTAATTCTGTCTTTTGTGGTTTCGTGAGGTGCAATAATAAATTTTAGGTTTTTGTTTTTTTTATTGATGAGTTCAAAAATAATTTCTTCATCGGGTAACCATGTGCTACCGGCGATAAATAGCAGCTTATTGTTTTTGAATTTTTCTATCAGTGGAAATTCTTTACTTTCTTTTGCAAGGTTTTGTACACTATCGAAACGAGTGTCGCCACTAACAATAACATTTGATAAACCAATAGAATTAAGCAAGTTTTTTGATGTTTCGTTTTGAACAAAAAAGTAAGTAATTGACTCTAATTGTTTTCTAAACCACTTTCCATACCATTTAAAAAAATGCTGTTCTTTTCGGAAGTTACTTGAAACAAAATATGTCGGGATTTTTGCTTTTCTCAAAGTTTTAAGATAATTAAACCAAAATTCATATTTGATAAAAAAGACTTTTTTTGGCTTCACTATTTCAATGAATTTTCTTGCATTTTGTATTGTGTCAATCGGAAGATAAAACACAAAATCAGCTTGTTTATAGTTTTTTCTTATTTCATATCCTGAAGGAGAAAAGAAAGTCAGCAATATTTTATATTCGGGAAATTTCTTTTTAAAGGCTTCCATTAAAGGTTTTCCTTGCTCAAATTCTCCGAGTGAAGCAGCATGAAACCAAACAATTTTATCATCAGGAGAAATACTTGATTTAATTTTGTAGAGGATATTTTTCCTGCCTTTGATCCACAAAGCTGCTTTTTTGTTAAAAGGACTCGCAATTAAAATTCCGAGGTAAAATAAGTGGATAAAGAAGTTATAGAAAAATGACATGATTGAAATAAAAATTAAGTAATATTCATGAATTGTTTTTTTACCTCATTTCAATCTTAAGGTTTAGTAATAGTAAAATTTTTCCGGAGCTCTTTTATACAAAGGGATTATCCAGCCAATTTTAATTCCGAAAAACAAGTCGACATAAGTTTTATCATCGCCTTTTTTCTCATCAAAATTATAGTCACGGCGGCATTTTGTTACAGCCTGAATAAATTCGATACCGCCAAAGAAATTAGTTCTTCGGTTATTTGCCATAAACATATAACCGAAAAATTCGCTTATTGCAATACCGTTAGAAAATCTATCGTAACCTTTTTTATAATCTCCTGCTAATTGTGGGACTGTATTATTTTCAACATCAATCCTTATTTTATGAGATAAATATCCAAGACCTCCAATTAGCACAATTCCGGAATTAGGATTTGGTCCCCAGACCGAAAATAATTTTCCGGCTTTTAAAGAATAATAATTTGCTCGTTCAAACAACTGAATGTTAGCATAAATTCCATTGCCGTCGATTATTTCGCCATTAGAAGTTGATAATTCTGTAAAAAGATTATCTCCGATTTTTACATTACTTCCAAAAAGATAGTCAAATTCCAGACCATAAATCCAGTTGGCATTATCTTTTATTAAGTAACTTACTCCTATTTCTGAATTGCTTCCAAATCTATCAGCAAGATCACCACCGGGAAACTGATAACCATAGAAACCGGTAAACATTGATGTATGAATTGATGAATCCTGCATGCTTGCTTGTGCAGACAACTGATTAGAAATTATTCCAAAACAAAATAATAATAATAATATTTTTATCTTTTTCATAATCTTAAATAAACGCAAAGATAGTTAAATGAGTATAAATGCAATGGAAAATTGTATTTTGAATGTTAAAAAATGTCAAAAAAAATGCTTAAATTAATTGTTAATTATATTATATGATTTTCATAATTGATTATTGTGAATTTGAATAAAACTGTTACTTTTGATTTTTATTAAAAAATTACGAATAGTTTTTATGGAACAAATCAGAATGGTTGACCTTAAAGGTCAGTATGAAAAAATAAAAGACGAAGTTAAAGTTGCAATCAACGAAGTAATCGATACGACTTCATTTATTAACGGGCCTGCCGTAAAAGAATTCCAGGAGAATCTTGAAAAATATTTAGGTGTAAAGCATGTGATTCCTTGTGGAAATGGAACTGATGCACTACAAGTTGCTATGATGGCTCTTGGATTAAAACCCGGTGATGAAGTTATTACTACTTCTTTTACTTTTATTGCAACTGCTGAGGTTATCGCACTTCTCGGTTTAGTTCCTGTTTTGGTAGATGTTGAGGTTGACACTTTTAATATAGACTCTGAGGCTATCAAAAAAGCCATTACTCCTAAGACAAAAGCAATTGTTCCTGTTCATCTTTTCGGACAATGTGTCAACATGGATGAAATAATGAAAATTGCCAAAGAAAATAATTTGTTTGTAATTGAAGATGCTTGTCAGGCAATTGGTGCTGATTATATTTTTGATGATAATTCAAAAAAGAAAGCGGGAACAATAGGGCATGTTGGATGTACTTCATTTTTCCCGTCAAAAAATCTTGGAGCTTATGGCGATGGTGGTGCTATTTTTACAAATGATGATGATCTGGCAAAACAAATTAGAAGTGTTGTTAATCATGGGATGACAGTTAGATATTATCACGACCATATCGGGGTAAACTCAAGACTTGACAGTATTCAGGCTGCCATTTTAAATATTAAGCTTAAACATCTTGACGAATATGCTGAAGCAAGAAACAAAACTGCAGATTTTTATAATGCTGCTTTCGATAATTGTGAGAAATTAACAACTCCTGCAAAATTTAAGAGATCTACACATGTTTATCATCAATATACCTTAGTAACAAAAGATATTGACAGGAAAGCACTTCAAGCGTACTTAAACGAAAAAGGTATTCCTGCTATGATTTATTATCCTGTGCCATTGCATATGCAAAAAGCATATCAGGATAAAAGATACAAACAAGGTGATTTCCCTGTTACAGAAAAATTAAGCGATAGAGTAATTTCATTACCAATGCACACCGAACTTGATAATGAGCAATTAACATATATAACTGATTCGGTACTTGAATTTGCGAATAGATAATTGATTGATTGATTCTGAAACACTAATTTATAATAACAAAAATAATTATTGTTTTTTTACTTTATTTTTTTCTATTGTTGCCGGTGTTTGAATTCCTTTCACAGCTTTTTTATAATCAGGCTTTCTAAGTAGTTTATAATATTCCTTTGATGGACGTATTTTGAAAAATGAGTACCAATAAGCCTCCTTTGTCATGGAATCGGGATGAATAGTCTTGTAATAATATTTTATTGTATGATAAATATTTATAAAGAAAAACAATAATACTAAAATAAAAAGGCTGTTTCTAACTAATTTTTTTTGTTTGAAAATCCAACTTATAAAAGTTGCCAGAGGAAAAGCAAGAAATGCATAAGAATCAATTAGTGCTCTGTTGCCAAAACCGGCATACCACCAGCACCACCACGAAAGGACTATATAAGTATTTAGTATAATAAAGAAAAAAGTTGGATAGAAAAATTCTTTATGCTTTCGGTATAAAAGCACAATTCCAATTAATGAGAATATCATCACAGGGGAATATAAAAGCCAACCATTTCTGTAACTAAACAAACCATTTATTATTTGTGGCTTTGTAAAAAAGAAACCTTCTTCTCCATAAGAATAATAAAAATAATGTCCTGTAACATATTTCCAATATAGCAGTTGAGGTGTTAAAACAATAGTAAATGCTACAAACATTATTAAAATTAAATAATAATGTTTGATGAAATAATTAATCCTTTCAATGAATTCCTTTCTGGATTTTACATCCCATAATAATAAAAAGATTAAAACAATAATATTTGTTGGTCTAATAAGAGTAATTAAACCTACAACAAGACCAAGAGAAATGGTGTTTTTAATAGAGCTGTTTTTTAACCAGTTAATTGTAAGATACAGGAATACTATAAATAGAGAAAAGCTATATGCATGTGTAATAGTTGCCCGAAAACTTGAATAAAAAAATAAATTAGTTCCAAAAACAATAATAGCTAATGTAATTGCTGTAACAATTTTAGAAAAATATTTCTGTAGCATCTTTCTTAAAAAATGCAATCCAATACTTAAATAAAATACACAACTCATTAACAAAGCAAATACATATGGTGCAGAATAACCACCGGTATCATAATTTAAAATTCCGGCAGCAATATGTCCCAAGAAAAAGAAAGGAGTATAAAGGATTGACATACCCATTGTCATTTTAATTACTTTTTTTCCTGCCTGAGTTTTCTTTGCCCAAATAATATATTTACTGTCTTTGTTAAAGTCGTTAGTAAAATCTAAAGCGATATCTTTATAAATAAAAAATGAAGGTAAATATGCATAATAAGAAATCACATCTGAAGTAATTACTTGTTTTGTTTCTTTCCAATATGAAACATTGAACATTGAATAGATAATAATGAAAATAATAAGCCAATTAGTTAAACGCGCAGGATTGACTTTCTTAAAAAAAATGAAAATGATTTTTAACATTTATAATAAATTTCAATTTGCAAAATTGAGAAAAAAAATCCAAAAAACAGGTAAGGTAAAACAAACTTTTTGTTATTTGCCAAATATTTACCAATGCGGGATAGAAATGCAAAAGTTCTACAGGTCTGTTCCGCACGCATAACTACTTCCCAAACTTATAGTTTGGTACGTATGTATAAATAGTTATGCTTTGTCCCGAATTTTTCGGGATTAAGAAATTAGTATATTATTATTTAAATATGACGAAAAACCATCAAATAGTAAAAATTTGTACATTTACAGTTTGAAATTTTTGATACATTTAATAATATTTTTATGAGTATAAAAAAGCTTTCAATACTAATTCCTGCATATAATGAAGCAAGCACAATTAGCGAAATACTAAAGAAAGTATGTGATGTTAATTTGGTAAATAATATCCAAAAAGAACTAATTATTATTAACGATTGTTCGGTTGATCAAACATCACAAATTGTTAATGATTTTATAAATAAAAATAAAAATATTGATATTCGATTAATCGAACAGCAGGTAAATCAGGGAAAAGGTGCAGCCTTGCATCGTGGAATAAAAGAAGCTGGCGGAGATGCAATAATTATTCAGGATGCCGACCTTGAATACGACCCCGAAGATTACAATATTTTATTAAAACCTATGATTAACGGAGCTGCTGATGTTGTTTATGGATCAAGATTTATTGGAGGAAAACCACACCGAATTTTGTTTTTCTGGCATTCGTTAGGAAATAAGTTTCTTACTTATTTCTCAAACATGCTTACAAATTTAAACCTTACCGACATGGAAACATGTTATAAGTTGTTTAGGGCGGATGTGTTGAAAAAGCTTGATCTCAAAGAGAAAAAATTTGGTTTTGAACCGGAGGTTACTGCAAAGATTTCACGTCTTCCCAAAATCAGAATTTATGAAGTTGGTATTTCTTATTACGGAAGAGTTTACGAAGAAGGGAAAAAAATTAGTGCTTCAGATGGTTTTCATGCCATTTGGTGTGTGTTAAAATATAATATTTTTATAAGGTGAGTTTGTAGTAAATAATTGAAATACCTATAGTTGAAAAAAATTAATTAATTTTTCTTTTAATTAGCTAACCATTGAGCATCAAGCTTTATCATTTCATCAAGATTAACGCCATTTTCAATTGCTTTTTTTGAAATTTTCTTTAACCAAATGCTGTCATTTCGTATTTGCTGTTCGTAATATGAAGCAGTTAGTTTTTTGGATTTTGGTGTTGAAATTACACCGGTATAAATATCATAAGCTTTGTCGATAAAACCGTATGCAAATCGTTTAAGCAAAGGCTCAGTTGATATCAAAATAATGAAATCCTGCTTTTCAATCTCTTCTTTAATATTTAATTCTTCAACTTTTCGGGGCTTGTCATAATCAACACAATGAGCCATTTTAAAGTAATACCAAAATGCTGCGTGGCTAAACAAAGATGATGCGTAGCTGCTTCCATGAATATTCCAATAATAACTATCGCCAACAGCTATTACTCTGGGTTTTTTTGTTTTAGAATTGCTGATGAAATCAATTTTGGGATAAGCCATTTTATTATTTGGAATTTTAAAAAGCAGGTTCATGCTTTCTTCAATATCATTATCAGTTCCTCTAAATTTCGATGAAACTTCAATATCTTTCAAATGCATTTCAGGCATTTTTATTTTTGCTGATTTCTCCATGTATTTTTTAATTGAATCAACAGCGAGATATGTTCCGTACAAACTCCAATGAATACCGGTTTTTGGGAAAAGACAATATTGTGAAGTGTCTTTCATTTTCATGAAATAATCATTAAAATCAATATGATTTATGTTTTCTTCAAGACTTCTTTTCTTGTAATATTCGTAGTTGGTAATTGTTTTATTTGAAGGATTAAAACGCTCAGGAATATATTCAGGGTAAAAACTTCCTTTTCCCGGAGCAAAAATTACAAGTAGCTCTGTACCTAATTTTTGCAAAGTATCTTGCAAATATTTTATCTTATTTATTTTATTGTCAATTGTATCTTTTCCAAGAAAATCTCTGCCAAGGTATGAAGTAATATAGTTTTGCTCGTACAGATAATTGTCTTTCCCAACAACCACCCAGTTTGTATTTGCTTTATTATTTGTAGAATAATCAATCTGATTATTAACACGAATAAAAAATGGTCGGAAGCCAATATTTTCTTCTAAATAATTATTAAAGTTTTCCTGAAATTCACCGGAATAATAATCTTTAATATTTAATTCGGGAAGACTGTCTTTTTCAAAAGAACCTTTTAAAGCTTTAATTTTGAAAAATGAAGTTTGTTCCTGAAAAAGAGGAAGAATCAACAATAATATGATGATTAAAAAAAGAATGTTTTTATTTTTTTGTGGAGTCATCTTTTGATTCTAAAATCTAAAGTAAATAAACGGATTAAATCCGGAAGAAGTAATTGATCCGATGCAAATTACCAGAAGTACTAACGCCAAAACTGTCATTCCGAGATAAGAAGCAAACTTCTTATTTTTTGTAAAAACTCTCATCTGCCAATCCTCAACTCCTTTAATAACTGCAAAAAATGCAAATATTACTGCAAAAATCAGAATAGTATAAAACTTACTATCGAGATTAACGACAACTCCTTCAAAATCGAATTCAAACATTTTTGCAATGTACGATCCTGCAAAAGACAAATCCGGCGAACGGAATAAAACCCAGCCAATAAGAGTTACAATAAATGTGAAAATTATACTTGGGTATTTTCCGATTTTGTTAAGCGCCTTAACAAGAAATAATCTGTCGAGGATAAGAAAAATACCATGAAAAGCACCCCAAAAAATAAATGTCCAGGCAGCACCATGCCACAAACCTGAAATAATAAATACAAACGCAAGGTTAAAGAAAAGCCTTCTTTGAGTACTAACCCTGTTTCCACCAAGAGGAATGTAAAGATAATCTCTCATAAATCTGCTGAGAGTGATGTGCCATCTACGCCAAAACTCAGTAATATTTCTTGAAATATATGGGTTATTAAAATTTTCGGGAAATTTAAATCCAATCATTTTCCCGATTCCAATTGCCATGTCTGAGTATCCTGCAAAATCATAATAAATTTGAAAAGCATAAGCAATAATTCCAATCCAAGCCAGCGGAGTGCTCAGTGTTTCCGGCGACATAGCAAAAATCTTGTCAACTTGCTCACCCATAACATTGGCGATTAAAACTTTTTTTGCCAATCCGATAATAAATCTAAAAAATCCTAAAAGCCGGTTATCAACTGTTTCGTATTCTTCCCTGTTTTCAATCCTGTCGGCGATTTCATTAAAACGAACAATTGGTCCTGCAATAAGCTGAGGAAACATGAGAATATACATTGCATAATCTGTAACTTTTTTCAGCGGACTATGAACTTTACGATAAACATCCACCGAATAAGTTAATTTCTGAAAAGTAAAAAAGGATATTCCAATTGGTAATATTACATAAGTCCATTTTACTGGATTGCCTCCAAATAATTCAAATACAGAATTTACATTTTCGATAAAAAAGTTGGCATATTTAAAATATGCCAGCAGACCAATATTTAATATTACGGAAAGCGTCAGTAAAATCCTTTTCTTTCGTATTGGTGCATTGTCAAGGTATTTCACCAGATAAAAATCAATTACAATTGATCCGAGAACAATAAAAATAAAATCGGGTGCACCCCACGAATAAAATAAAATACTTGCAAAAAGTGCAAAGTAATTTTTGAATTTTTTATTGATAACATAATAGATTATCAAAAAAATGGGGAGAAAATATAAAAGAAATAAACTGCTGCTAAAAACCATATTATGTTATTTCAAATTTTTAAAATCATCTTTTTCTGATTTACTTAATAATAAGTCATAAGCTTGTTCGACAAAACCGTATGAAAAACGAACAAAATTTGTTGTTGTTCCGAACAATATTATAAAATCGGAATCAAAAATAGCTTTTTCATAATCAATTTCATCAACTTTATACTTTTTATTATCAGGCGTAAAACCTGATTTATTATAATACCAAAATGCAGATTCTTGAGAAAATGCACCTTTAGGCATTCCTGTCCATTGAATAGCATGGTAATAACTGTCAGCAATTACAATTGTATTTGGCTTTACTGTATTACTGTCAGATTTGTATGATAATTTCGGATAATAAAGTTGCTTTTCAGGAAGATCAAAAAGTAAATTCATAGAATTTTGAAGATCTACATCAGGAGCCCATGGCTTTTTTGAATATATTTTATCAAAGGTAATTTTGGGCATCGAAATATTTCCAAATTTCTCCATAAACCCAACAATAGTATCAAATGCAAAAGCTGCACCATATTGAGTCCAGTGAATTCCACATTTAGAATAAAGAGGATACTCATGATTTTTGTTCTCCAAAAAATATTCTTCCAGATTCAAATATTTTATATTCAATAAATCAAGCTGTTTTTTGTATTCAGCATAATTTGTTTTTCTGTTTTTTGTAGATATTGACTTTTCGGGAAGAAATTCCTGATAAAAAGACCTCTTATTTGGGGCAATTACTACCAGCAGCTTTACACCATCTTTATTTAATTCATCAACAATAAACTTCAGCTTTTTTGTTTTTTCTTTTATAATTTTATCGCCAACATAATCCAATCCATTATATGAAACATTCCCACTTTTCCTAAAAAGATAGCCTTCTTTACCGAGCAAAATGTCTTTAGTACTTGTTTTTCGAAATAAGGAAAAATCTATTTGATTATTAACCTTTATAAAGAAATTATAAAAGCCAATATAATTGTTTAAATTGCTTTCGAGTTTAGTTTGAAACTCATTATTCAGAAAGGATTTTGCTGTTATTTCATTAAATTTCGGAAGTTCCTTTTTATGAAATGCACCTTTAAGAGGAACAAGGTTAAATAATTGAAAAACACCTTGTAACATTGGAAGAAACAAAGCAATCATTATTATTATAAAGATTAAATACTTCTTACAAATTGTATTACATCTTATTTTTTTCATTTATTTTTAATTGTTGTTTTAAAGTTTATTTATCTTGTTTTTTGCTTTTGTTAATCAATTTATTAATCACATTATATTTTGCCTCCAGATAAATTTGTTTGATTAATGAGATTTTTCTTGCATTAGCTTTTTTTTCTAATCTTTTTAACCATAATGAATCATTTTTAATATTAGTTTCAATTTTTGCAATGCTATTATTTATTCCCTTTTCGGGAAAATAGTGATGAAATAATTCTTCAATAATTCCAAAGCCGAATTTCTTTAAATTTTGTTCGGTTGAAACAATAATAAATATATCAGTTTCATTAATTTTTTCATTAAAATCAATACGAGCAATATCCTTAAAATATTTTGGCCACGCTTGATTTTTAAAATAATACCAAAACGTAGACTTTTTACTAAAAACAGAATCGAAAAGAGGATAAAAAGAATAAAATCCCTGGGTAAAACTATCTCCAACAAGCAGAACATTTGGTTTGTGTTTTAATGTGTCAGGTATAAATATTATTTTGGGATAATAAACTTTATCATTTGGAATATTGAAAAGCAGATTTAATGTTTTCCCTGCATCATTATCCGTAAATCTGTAATCTTTTGAAGTTGATACTCCTTCCACAATTTTGTAATTAATAATATTGAAATCGCTTTTGGCTTCAATGTTTTTAAATAATGAATCGGCAACCAAAGTTATTCCATAACCACTCCAATGGATTCCTGTTTTTGGGAAAAGAGGATATTTTGAAAAAGGTTTTATTTGTAGAAAATATTTTCGGAAATCAATAAAATCAACTTCATTACTTTTAAATTCCTGAATATAATTATCATAGTTTGTAATCGAACAATCTGAAATATTGCATGAGTCGGGAATAAATTCAGGAAAGATAGATGCCTTTCCGGGAGCAATTACAAACACCAATCTTTTTGATAAAGTTGCAAGTGTGTCTTGAACAGCTTTTATTCTGGCAACACTATTTTTAATAAATGAAGAACCTATATAATCCCTACCTTTTAACGCATCAATATAAATACCCTGATAAAGATAATTTTGTTTTCCAATTATGGTGTTGAAAGTATTTATTTTTCTAAAACAGCTAAAATCTATTTGATTGTGAATTCGAATAATTGGATTTCGAAAACCAATATTGTGCTCGGTGAATTTATCAAAAGATTTCTGAAACTCACCATTCATCCAGCTTTCCCAGCTTAGATGTGCAATATTATTAACTTTTTTATTAAAAGCTCCTTTCAAATCTTTAAAACTAAAAACAGGAACAGCACTCTGAATAAGCGGCAAAATTAATAGCAGAATAACTATGAAAAACAATATCTTATTTGTTCGCATTTCCTTAGAATCTAAAGTAAATAAACGGATTAAATCCGGAAGAAGTAATTGATCCGATGCAAATTACCAGAAGTACTAAAGCCAAAACTGTCATTCCGAGATAAGAAGCAAACTTCTGATTTTTTGTAAAAACTCTCATCTGCCAATCCTCAACTCCTTTAATAACTGCAAAAAATGCAAATATTACTGAAAAAACCAGAATAGTATAAAACTTACTATCGAGATTAACGATAACTCCTTCAAAATCGAATTCAAACATTTTTTTCAGGTACGAACCGGCAAATAACATATCCGGTGAACGGAACAAAACCCAACCTATAAGAGTAACAATAAATGTAAAAATTATGCTTGGATATTTTCCGATTTTATTTAGAACCTTAACAAGAAATAACCTGTCGAGGATAAGAAAAATGCCATGAAAAGCACCCCAGAAAATAAATGTCCAGGCAGCACCATGCCACAAACCTGAAATAACAAAAACAAAGGCAAGGTTAAAGAAGAGCCTTCTTTGAGTGTCAACCCTGTTTCCGCCAAGTGGGATATAAAGATAATCTCTCATAAACCTGCTGAGAGTAATATGCCATCGTCGCCAAAACTCAGTAATATTTCTTGAAATATATGGGTTGTTAAAGTTTTCTGGAAACTTAAATCCCATCATTTTTCCTATTCCTATTGCCATGTCGGAGTATCCTGCAAAATCGTAATAAATTTGAAAAGCATAAGCAATAATTCCAATCCAAGCCAGCGGGGTGCTCAGTGTTTCCGGCGACATAGCAAAAATCTTGTCAACCTGCTCACCCATAACATTGGCGATTAAAACTTTTTTTGCCAATCCGATAATAAATCTGAAAAATCCTAAAAGCCTGTTATCAACTGTTTCGTATTCTTCCCTGTTTTCTATTCTGTCGGCGATTTCATTAAAACGAACAATTGGTCCTGCAATAAGCTGAGGAAACATGAGAATATACATTGCATAATCTGTCACTTTTTTCAATGGAGAATGAACCTTACGATAAACATCAACCGAATAAGTTAATTTCTGAAAAGTAAAAAAGGATATTCCAATTGGTAATATTACATAAGTCCATTTTACAGGATTACCTCCAAATAATTCAAATACAGAATTTACATTTTCGATAAAAAAGTTTGCATATTTAAAATATGCCAGCAGACCAATATTTAATATTACGGAAAGCGCCAGTAAAATCCTTTTCTTTCGTATTGGTGCATTGTCAAGGTATTTCACCAGATAAAAATCAATTACAATTGATCCGAGAACAATAAAAATAAAATCGGGTGCACCCCACGAATAGAATAAAATACTTGCAAAAAGTGCAAAGTAATTTTTGAATTTTTTATTGATAACATAATAGATTATCAAAAAAATGGGGAGAAAATATAAAAGAAATAAACTGCTGCTAAAAACCATTGTTCTACTATTAATCGAGATTAAAACTCATCATCATTAAATTCAAAAGTATTACTATTGTTGTTTTGAAGTGCTTCAAATTTATCACAATCGGTTTCGATTAAAAATCCGCCAAGTGGTTTTTCAAAATCACGCATGCTGACATTAAGCGATTTATCATTATATATTTTATTCATGTAAAGAGCCCAAATCGGTAAAGCCATATTTGCTCCCTGTCCTAAAGTAATGGTTCTGAAGTGCACACTTCGATTTTCTCCACCAACCCAAATTCCTGTAGTAAGCTCAGGAGTTATTCCCATAAACCATCCATCAGATTGATTATTTGTTGTTCCGGTTTTACCAGCAATTGGATTTTTAAATCCGTATTTCCATTTAAGCCTCCTTCCTGTGCCATGATCTACGACACCTTTTAAAAGTTCAAGCATCAAATATGCTGTTTGCTCATTCATAGCTTCTTGTTTTTTAGCTACAAAGCGTTGAATAACATTTCCATGTTTATCTTCTATTCTGGTAATAAAAATAGGTTCTACATAAACACCTTGATCTGCAAAAGTGTTCATAGCACCAACCATTTCAGATAATTTCAGATCGGCAGATCCGAGAGCAATGGAATAAACAGAAGGGATAAAACTTTTTACTCCCATTTTTCTGGCAATTTTAATTACAGATTGTGGAGAATATCTTTTTATCAACTCACCTGAAATCCAATTATTTGATGTGGCAAGTGCATATTTTAAAGTAATTTCTTCTCCAACTTTTTTAGTTCCTGAGTTGCCGGGTTCCCAAAAACTTCCGTCATAAAGTTCAATTATTGGCTGAACATTTGGCAATTTGCTGCATGGAGAAAATTCACCGGCTTGCATAGCAAGTGTGTAAAGAAAAGGTTTAAACGTTGATCCAACCTGTCGCTGTCCCTGAGTTACATGATCGTATTTAAAATGAATATAATCAATACCACCGACATAAGCTCTCACATAGCCGGTTCGCGGCTCCATTGACATAAGTCCGGCATGCAAAAAATATTTGTAATATTTTATTGAATCCAAAGGAGTCATCACAGTATCAATACTTCCATTCCATGAAAAAACACTCATTTCGGTTGGAATATTAAAAATCATTTTAATTGTGTCCATTGGAGTTTTTGCCAGGCGTAATTTTCGATATCTTTCCGATTGTTTCATAGAAATTTCGAGAATATTATCAACAGCATTTTGTACAGAATCGGTTTCAAAAACAAATGGCGCATGAGTATAACCTTCCCAATGTTTAAAAAATGCAGGTTGAAGATCCAAAGAAAGATGTTCTTTAACAGCTTCTTCTGCATATTGCTGCATTTTAGAATTTATTGTAGTATAAATTTTTAGTCCGTCTTTGTAAATATTGTAAGGTTTGCCATCAGCTTTATAATGACTTTTGCACCATACTTTTAATTCGGCACGTAAATGTTCTCTAAAATATTTAGCCAAACCTTTGGTATGATCAAGAATCCTGTAGTTTGACATGTTAACAGAGATTTGAGAAACGGAGTCATAAACATCTTGTGAGATGTACTCATATTTAAGCATTTGTGCAAGAACAGTATTTCTCTTCTTTTGTGCCCTTTCGGGATGTCTTACAGGGTTATAGTATGATGGCGCATTCACAACTCCAACCATTAGTGCTGCTTCTTCCAACTTTAATGAATCCGGAGTATTATTAAAAAATGTTTGAGAGGCTGATTTTATTCCATGAGATTGACTTCCAAAAGGAACAGTATTGAAATACATTGCAATAATTTCCTCTTTGGAGTAATTATATTCGAGTTTAATTGCGGTAACCCATTCTTTAAATTTTGCTAATGCGAGATCAAAAACTGAAGGATTCCTTTTTCTTGGAAAAAGATTTTTAGCCAACTGTTGTGTTATAGTACTCCCTCCACCTTTATTACCACCGGAAACTATTCCAAAAGCAACTCTGATAAGTGCTTTTCCGTCGATTCCGGAATGATTCTCAAAGCGAATATCTTCGGCAGCTTTAAGTGCATTAACTAAATTTGGTGAAAGTTCGCTATAATTTACGTTTGAACGGTTTTCGTAATAATAAGTTCCGAGAAGTTTATGATCGGCAGAAAATACTTCCGATGCCAGATTGCTCTTTGGATTCTCAAGTTCTTCGAACGAAGGCATAGGACCAAACCATTCGTTTTCGATGCCAATAAATACTATTATTATCGACAAAAGAAAAAAGCAATAAATTATCCAAAATCTGACAATGTAGTTAAAGATGCTTTTTAATTTTTCTTTGAAATTGGTCATTTTGTTTAAAATTCATTATTTATTTTTTGCAACAATTTGGTATAAAACTATACCGATAGCTATCGGGATTAGGCATTTTAGGCATTCCAAACTTTAGGCACTAATTAATAACCTTTTCAATTCTAATACCGACATTTTTAATTCCTTGCAAACCTTCTTTTTCATCAACACGCATTGCATGTTCAATCCTGAACTCATACATTCCTTGTTGAGGGAAAATAATTCCTTTTTGCAAAAGCAGATTATTTTCTTTAATGCCACCAAATCCTTTTCCAAACCATTTTCCTTCGAGATTTGCCAAAATACATTCTATGGTGTCGCGTCGTAAACTGCCATCAGGGAAAACGCTATTCATAAAGAAATAAAAATTACTAAAGCCGTAGTTGGTTGAATTTCGAATATTTACATAAAAATTGTATTGAAGAGAAAGGTCGATGATTTCAACTTTAAAAATAAGAGTATCGTTTTTTAGCCAATTTTCGTTTATTTGTTTGTTTTCTTCAAATACTGTATTAGAAGTGCATGAAACAAGTAGAAGAATTAAAATTGATATTAACCCAATTGACAGAAGTTGGTATTTAAGTTTCTCCATTTTAATATTTGATGATTTTTATAATCAAAAAATTGCACTTTAATAATAAAGCTAAAAAGATGATTTTATTGTATTACTTTTTTTTATTAAAACGGTTGATATCATCTCGTCCAACCGAACCTTCAAAATCGGTTTTTTTCTCAGGTTGTTTTACAAAGCTTTCCAGACTTTCAGGTTTTTTATTTTCTTTATTTAGATTAAGAATTTTTTGAACGTTTATTAGTGAAATTGCGTACATTTTCGAATCTTCATCAAGATAAGAAAACCATAGTATTTTTTTCAAAGTATCAGTTTTCCTAAGTTTTGCTTTCCCTTTTTTTGTTTTAATAACAGTATTATCATCAGGAAATTCTGCTACTAATTCTGCATAATAATCTTGTTCAAAATTAATACAGCATTTCAGTTTTCCACATTGTCCGGCAAGCTTTTGAGGATTAAGTGATAATTGTTGTGTTCGTGCAGAGTTTGTTGAAACTGATTTAAAGTTATTTAACCATGTTGAGCAACAAAGTTCTCTTCCGCAGGATCCAATTCCACCAAGTCGGCTTGCTTCTTGTCGCACACCAATTTGACGCATCTCAATTCGGATTTTAAAAGTTTCGGCAAGAATTTTTATTAATTCCCTGAAATCAACTCTTTCGCTGGCTGTATAATAGAAAATGGCTTTTGTTCCATCTCCCTGATATTCCACATCATTAATTTTCATATCAAGGTTTAAATCTCCTGTGATTTTCCTTGACTGATACATTATTTTATCTTCTTCTTCAACAGCAGAGATCCATTTTTCTATATCAGATAAGCGAGACCGACGATAAACTTTTTTTATTTCTTCTGAATTAACATCAATGTTTTTATTTTTCATCTTCAAACGAACAATCTCTCCGGTCATAGAAATTATTCCAATATCATGTCCGGGTGATGATTCTACAGCAACAATATCACCAACAGAAAGATCCATTTCAGGGTAATATTTGAAAAATTCCTTTTTACTGTTTTTAAACCTTACTTCAACAAATTCAATAGGTTCTTGACTTGCAGGAGTTTTTATGTTTTTTAACCAGTCGTAATCAGGAAATTTACAGCATTTATAATCGTAAATTTCATTGTTAATGTCTGAAACATCAGGTTTTTTGAAGCAACCACGTGAAAGAAAAGTATTTTTATTTATATCGTATTTCATTTATAGACAAAGTTTAATCTGCAAAGTTAAGAAATTCTCTGAAAGAAAGAAACACAAAGAAATTAGATTTTGTTGGTTTCTTCATCCGCCTAGCGCCCTTGAGGCGCCTGGCGGGTTTGCAGGTTCTTCCATCCGCCTAGCGCTTTTGAAGCGCTTGGCGGGTTTGCAGTTTCATCCATCTGCCTAGCGCCTTTAAGGTGCTTGGCGGGTTTGTTACTTAACTTTTATTCTAAGAAGTTGAATAACTTTAAGCGACAAATCCATAAAAATTATCGAAGGATTTCCATTTCTTTCAATATGAAAAATTGATTTTTCAAATTCTTCGGAAAACTGCATGCAGTTTGCAGGATTAATAAATGGAGCAAAATTATTTACAAATTTTAACTCATCATCTTCAAGCTTAAGCATTTCTGTATTGTTGTAATTTTTAAGTATGCAGTTTCGTGTAGTTTTAAGTGCGAAATTTAGAAATTGTTTTTGTTTTTCTCTTCCAATTTTAGAAATATCAGTAACAAACGTATTAACCTCGATAACATTATTTGAATAACATAATCTCATCCAATTTCTGAAATTATCGAAATTAGTTTTATCATCAGTATTTTTATATAAATTATTTTTGGCTTCAATATAATTTCCATCAGATAAATTTACAATTCTATGAAAATCATCAACTGAGCAATTATGCTTTTTTATAAGTGCTTGATTAAGGCTTTCGTCGGTAATTTTAGGAAATTTAACTAATTGTGTTCTCGAAAGTATTGTATTAATTATCCTGTCTTGATTTTCGGAGATAAGAATAAAAAGAGTTTTTTCGGGAGGTTCTTCAAGTATTTTTAAAATTTTGGGTGCAGCTGCATGAAATAATCTTTCGACCATCCAAATAAACATTACTTTATATTCTGCTTCGTAAGATTTATAAGCAAGTGTTTTGATTATTTCGTTACAATCGTCTTTATTAATTATCCCCTGTTTTCTTTCAATTCCTATTTCTTCATACCAATCGTTAAGAGTAATATGATAATTATTTTTTTCAAGAATATTTCGCCAGTTGCTTATAAATTCTTTGCTTTGAGGCTTTTTAATATTTTTTGTTGAGGCAACGGGATAAATAAAATGCAAATCAGGATGAATTAATTTATTAAATTTTACGCATGAAGGGCAAACTCCACAAGAATCATTTTCTTGTTTGTTTTTACAATTAATAAACTGGGCATAAGCCAAAGCCATCGATAATTTTCCTGAACCTTCGGGCCCTAAAAATAACTGAGCATGACTAACCCTGTTGTCTTTAACAGTTTGTATAAGTCTGTTCTTGATTTTTTCCTGTCCTATTACTTCTTTAAAAAGCATTTGATTTATTTGTAATAATTATGTGTCAAAAATAAGATAAATATCTTAACAAGATTATCCTTTAATAATTTCATTTATGATTGAAAGAAACTAATAATATTGTAAAAGTTTCAAACATAAGTGTGTTTTCATAAAAAAAAAGCCAACCCAGTTAAGAGTTAGCTTAATAAATATATATTCATAAAAAGCTTAAACTTCTTTTTGTCCTCCAACCTTAGCTGTAATAAATAAGCGGTTCATGTGAGCAATGTTAACCACTTTAATTCCTTGAGGGCAATCTGCTTCGCAGGCATAAGTGTTAGTACAGTTTCCAAAACCGAGTTCATCCATTTTGGCAACCATTTTTTGTACTCTTTTAATTTTCTCAACTTTACCTTGTTCCAGTAGGTCGTACTGTCTTATTTTTGCTGAAACAAACAGCATTGCAGAAGCATTTTTACAAGCTGCAACACATGCACCGCATCCAATACAAGCTGCTGAGTTAAAAGCTTCGTCAGCTTTTTCTTTATTTACAACTATTGAGTTTGCATCCTGAGCACCACCTGTATCTATAGAAATAAAACCACCGGCAGCTATTATTTTATCAAATGCATTACGGTCAACAATTAAATCTTTTACCACGGGAAATGCTTTTGCACGCCAGGGCTCGATAACTATCGTTTTGCCTTCTTTAAACGAACGCATATGTAACTGACAAGTAGTAGTTTTTTCTTCCGGACCATGTGGTTGTCCGTTTATATAAAGACTACAACAGCCACAAATACCTTCTCTACAATCATGTTCAAATGCTACTGGGTCTTCTATATTTTCTGTAATTAATTTTGTGTTTAATGCATCCAGCATTTCAAGGAATGACATATCAGGAGAAATATCATCTACTGTGTAGGTAACAAATTTGCCTTTTGCTTTTGCGTTTTGCTGACGCCATATTTTGAGTTTAACTTTCATTATATTGAGTTTTGTATTTTTATTATTTTGCTTTTAATATTTAAGCATTTAATCATTTACGCATTTCCTACTTATAACTTCTAACTTTCACTTCTATATTTTCAAATTTCAGTTCTTCTTTATGAAGTTCAGGTTCATTTTCTTTTCCTTTGAATTCCCATGCAGCAACATAAGAAAAGTTTTTATCGTCACGTTTAGCCTCACCACCTTCTGTTTGGCTTTCTTCTCTAAAATGAGCACCGCATGATTCGTTACGATTTAGTGCATCATGGATTAATAGTTTGGCGAGTTCAAAGAAATCAGTAACTTTTATTGCTTTTTCAAGTTCCTGATTAAGTTCATTTTCACTTCCCGGAACTTTAACATTTGTCCAAAATTCTTTTTCCAGTTTGTCAACTAAAACATTTGCTTTTTTCAGTCCTTCTTCGTTTCTTGCCATTCCACAATAATCCCAAAGTATTTTACCTAATTCTTTATGGAAAGAAGTAACAGTTCTTTTTCCATTTATTGAAAGTAATTTACTGATCTTTTCTCTAACAGCTTTTTCTGCTTCATCAAATTCCGGTAAATTAGTTTCTATTCTTGGTACTTTGATTTTATCTGCCAGATAATTTGTTATAGTATAAGGAAGAATAAAATATCCATCGCCGGAGCACTGCATAAGTGAACTGGCTCCCAAACGGTTTGCTCCGTGGTCGGAGAAATTAGATTCACCGATTGCAAATAATCCGGTAATAGTTGTCATAAGATTATAATCAACCCAAAGACCGCCCATTGTATAATGACCTGCAGGATATATTCTCATTGGCCGTTTATATGGATTTATTCCGGTAATTTTTTCATACATTTCAAATAAATTACCATATTTATTTTCTATTGCTTTTTCGCCTTGTATAGCAATTGCATCTTTAAAGTCAAGATAAACTGATAATCCTGTATCACCAACTCCGTAGCCGGCATCGCATCTTTCTTTAGCTGCTCTTGAGGCTACATCACGTGGTACAAGATTTCCAAATGCGGGGTATCTTCTTTCGAGATAATAATCTCTTTCTTCTTCAGGAATTTCGTTTGCCGGTCTTTTGTCTCCTTTTTCTTTAGGTACCCATATCCTTCCATCGTTTCTTAAGGATTCTGACATGAGGGTTAATTTTGCCTGATAATCGTTTAAAACAGGAATACTAGTAGGATGAATCTGAACAAAACTTGGATTTGCAAAGAAAGCTCCTTTTTTATGAGCACTCCAAGCAGCAGTTGCATTTGATCCTACAGCCAAAGTTGACAAATAATAAATTGTTCCGTATCCTCCGGTGGCAAGAACTACAGCATGTGCCGAGTGTCTTTCAATTTCACCGCTTACAAGATTTCTTGTGATTATTCCTCTTGCTTTTCCATCAACTATTACAAGATCGAGCATGTCGCGTCGGCTGTACATTGTAACTTTTCCAGTGCCTATCTGACGACTTAAACTTGAATATGATCCCAAAAGACATTGTTGTCCGGTTTGACCTTTTGCATAAAAGGTTCTTGAAACCTGAACACCTCCAAATGAACGATTATCTAAAGTTCCACCATATTCTCTGGCAAAAGGTACTCCGAGTGCTGTATAATGATCTATTGTCATGTTACTTACTTCGGCAGCACGATAAACATTGGCTTCACGGGCTCTGTAATCGCCTCCTTTTAACATATCATAAAACAAACGATAAACACTGTCGCCATCATTTTTGTAGTTTTTAGCAGCATTAATCCCACCCTGAGCAGCTACTGAGTGAGCTCTTCGGGGAGTATCCTGAAAACAAAATGATTTTACATTATATCCTAATTCTCCAAGTGAAGAAGCTGCGGATGCTCCGGCAAGTCCGGTTCCAACAACAATAATATCAAGTTTTTTCTTGTTTGCAGGATTTACTAATTCTTGTGATGATTTATATTTTGACCATTTTTCGGCTAATGGTCCTTCAGGTATTTTTGAATCAAGTTTTGTCATTTCTTAATTATTTTATATGTAATGTAATTCTTTATTATCTATTTTACTTAACTTTAGTTACTCTGCACTTTTCTTCACATTAAGTACTGTGTAGTTAAGCAAATATCATAAAATAAACAGGGATTATAATAAATCCTAAAGGCACAATTATTGAATAAGCAGTACCAATTATTTTTATTGCCGGAGTATATTTCGAATGATTTAATCCAAGTGTTTGGAATGCAGCTTGAAAAGCATGATTTAAATGAAGTCCTAAAACAATAAATGCGATAATATAAATTATTGAAAAGAATATTTCATTAGTAAAAAACCAAACGGCAAGATTGTAAAAATGTTCTTCCTGAGGTATGGCAATATTTGCAGCAGCCGGAGCACTTACAAGTCCAAATTTTATCAGAAAGAAATTGTAAAAATGTAAAGCTAAAAACAATAATATTAGTAAACCGGTATAAATAACATACTTCGACATAAATGAAGTTTTTGTCTTATTTCGGGTTTTGTACCTGAACTTACCCCTTGCTATCCAATTTTGTAACGACAATAATATGCCATAAGTAATATGAACAAGAAATACTGCAATAAGTACAACCTCAAAGACTTTAACAATCCAGTTTGTACCCATAAAATGAGCAGCATCGGTAAACATTTCTGCGTGATTTTCGCAAATAGGCAAAATAAATAAATTTATTCCCAAATGAACCAAAAGGAAAGCAATTAAAAAAAGGCCTAAAATGGCCATAATAATCTTTTTCGTGATTGACGAAATAATTAATAAACGAATTTTCATAACTTTTTATAATTTACAGAATATTTAAATAAGTATGTTTTTATTTTATAATTTAATTATCATACTTTTGTAAAAAAAAGCAAATTTATGTTTTATTTTGTTGATTTAACATAAAAAATCAATATTTATATTTAATTTAAATAGAGATGAAAAATGAGATATTCTAAGATAAATCCTGAATTATTTAAGAATAACAGGAAAAATTTTAGCAATAGAATTAAGAAAAATTCGATAGCAATTTTTCACTCTAGTGATGAGTTCCCAAGAAATGGAGATCAGACTTTCCCCTTTCGACAGAACTCAGATTTTTTTTATCTTACAGGAATATCTCAGGAAAAAAGTATTTTAATTCTTGCCCCTCATTATCCCGATCCAAAACTTCGTGAGGTGCTTTTTTTAATCGAAACAAATGAAGTGATTGCAATTTGGGAAGGACATAAATTTACAATTCAAGAAGCTGAAAATATATCTGGAATTGCAAACATAAAATGGCTTAATAGTTTTGATTCGGTTTTGCAGGAATTAATGTCATGGACCGAAAATGTATATCTTAATTTTAATGAATACATAAAATATTCTAATGAAGTTCCTAGTCGTGATCTGCGTTTTGCAGAGGATATGGAAAAGAAAAATCCTGCTCATAATTATCTTAGATCTGCGCCTATACTTCATGAACTTCGAACAATAAAATCGCCAATCGAAATTGAATTAATGCGTAAGGCAATTGATATTACAGAAAATGCCTTTATCAGGATTTTGAAATTTATAAAACCGAGTGTAAAAGAATTTGAGATTCAGGCAGAGATGGAATATGAATTTATCCGCAATAGAGCAAATGGCATGGCTTATCCGCCAATTATCGGCTCGGGAAAAAATTCTTGTGTGCTTCACTATATTGATAATAACGACGAATGTAAAGATAATGATCTGCTTCTTATGGATTTCGGTGCCGAATATGCAAATTATGCAGCAGATATTACTCGTACTATTCCGGTAAACGGAAAGTTTACTGAAAGACAAAAAGAATGTTACGAAGCAGTTTTAAGAGTACATAAAAAGGCAATTCAATTATTAGTACCCGGAAATACTATTGAAAAAGTAAATACCGAAGTAAACAAAATGATGGAAAAAGAAATGATCGGACTGAATTTATTTACCAAAAATGAAATAAAAAATCAGGATGCTGAAAACCCATTGTTTAAAAAATATTTTATGCACGGTACGTCTCATTATCTTGGACTTGATGTTCATGATGTAGGAAAAAAACACAAAAAATTTGAGGAAGGAATGGTTCTTACTTGTGAGCCGGGAATATACATCAGAGAAGAAAATATTGGAATCCGAATCGAAAACGACATTCTGATTTCGAATGAAGGACCTGTTAACCTTTCGGAAAATATTCCGGTTGAGGTTGATGAAATTGAAAAATTAATTAAAAACAAATAATTGCATTATTTTAAATATTGGTATAAAATAAAAGTGAAAAACCACAGACTTACAGATTATAAAAATTTATCTGGAAGAAATATTTAATACTTTGCAAATCAATTCTAAAATTATAAATCACAAATCTAAAATAAAAAAAATGTTTACAAAAGAAGTTTATACAGAAAGAAGGAATAAATTAAAAACTGAAATGAATTCAGGAGTAGCTTTGTTTTTAGGAAATAATGAAGCTCCATTTAATTATCCGGCAAACCAATATCATTTTCGTCAGGATAGTAATTTCTTGTATTTCTTTGGTTTAGATTTTCCCGATCTTGCAGGTGTGCTTGATATTGATAACAACCGAGATTATATTTTTGGTAATGATGTTGATATGGATGATATTATCTGGATGGGTCCTCAACCTTTAATGAAAGACAGAGCTGCTGAAGTAGGAATTGAAAATACTGCATCTTATTCTGGTCTTGTGGAATTTTTGAATAATGCAATAAAAGAAGGTAGAAAAGTTCATTTTCTCCCAACTTATCGCGGAGAACAAACGATTGAACTTAATAATCTTCTTGGCTTGTTAACAGCAAGAGTTACTGATTATGTTTCCGAAGAACTTATTAAAGCTGTAGTAAAACTTCGTTCGATAAAAGATAAATACGAAATTGCCGAAATAGAAAAAGCTATAGAAACTGCTTACGAAATGCACACAACTTCTATACGAATGGCTAAAGCTGGAATAGTGGAGCAAGAGATTGCCGGAACAATTGAAGGAATTTCTTTGGCAAAAGGCGGACCTGTTTCTTTCCCGATTATCCTTACTATTAACGGACAAACTTTGCATAATCATTATCATGGAAATACACTTACCGAAGGCAGGTTAATGATAACTGATGCTGGTGCTGAAACTACATTGCATTATGCAAGTGATATTACTAGAACTGTGCCTGTTGGAGGAAAATTCAATCAAAGACAAAAGGAAATTTACGAGATTGTACTGGAAGCAAATATTAAGGCTATTGAAGCAATAAAACCAGGATTAAAATACAGAGAGATTCATTTCTTATCATGCAAAATAATTGCTGAAGGATTAAAAAAACTCGGTATTATGAAAGGCGATATAGAAGAAGCTGTAAAACAAGGTGCTCACGCAATGTTTATGCCTCACGGATTAGGTCACATGATGGGACTTGATGTTCATGATATGGAAGGACTTGGAGAAGATTATGTTGGTTATGATGAAAATACCAAAAGAAGCGAACAATTCGGAACTGCATTTTTACGTCTTGGAAGAGAACTACAAACAGGTTTCGTTTTAACTGTAGAGCCAGGTATTTATTTTATTCCTGAACTTATTGACCGCTGGAAATCAGAAGAAAAATTTGTTGAGTTTATCAATTACGAAAAAGTTGAAACATATAAAGATTTTGGTGGAATAAGAATTGAAGATGATATTCTGGTAACAGAAAAAGGATATCGTGTACTTGGAAGACCAATACCAAAAACTGTTGAAGAAATAGAAGCTACTGCTGCAGGAAAATAGTTGGAAGATTTAAGTCGGAAGACTGTGGACCACAGAAAAATATTAACTAATTAATCCGCTTAGCACCTACAAGGTGCTTAGCGGTTTTTTAGACTATAAATTTTTTAAGAGTTGATTTGTGCAATTAGTAAAAATTTTCCAATGGAAAAACAAATTATCTACAAAAATTCCTCAATAAATTATACTGATAAAGGTGAAGGAGATGCAATAGTTTTTCTTCACGGATTTTTAGAATCTTTAAAAATCTGGAATGACTTTTCTGTTGAGCTTTCAAAAAAGTTCAGAGTAATTTGCATTGATTTGCCTGGTTTTGGAAAGTCGGATTTGATTTCCGAAACCCATACAATGGAATTATTTGCCGAGGTAGTTAAAGCAGTTTTAGAAAGTTTGAATATTGAGAAATGCACAATGTTTGGTCATTCGATGGGAGGGTATACAGCTCTTGCTTTTGCAGAAAAATATTCCGAAATGCTGAACGGAATTAGCTTATTTCATTCTAAAACAACACCCGATTCTGATAAAATAAAAGAAAACAGAGTACGCACAATTGAAATTGTAAAACTTAACCGCAAAGATTTTATCAATCAATTTATTTCAGATCTTTTCGCTCCTGCAAATGTTGAAAAATTTCATTCAGAAATAGAACAATTAAAAGAAAACGGAAGACAAACCACAAAAGAAGGTGTTATTGCTGCCCTTAAAGGGATGAAAGAAAGAACGGGAAAACTAAAATTTATAATAAATACTGAATTGCCAATTCAATTTATTGTTGGCAAACAAGACTCAAGAATCCCATTTAATGACATTCTGACTCAGGCAGCACTTCCAAAATTTTCGGAAATAATTATTCTTGGAAATGTCGGTCATATGGGTTATATAGAAGAAAAAGACATTACTCTAAAAGCTGTCAGATGTTTTGCCTTGAAATGTTTTGACAGATAAAACAATGATAATTTAAAATTACTACTCATGAATTATTTCTACATCATAATTATTGATGATGATTTTGAAGATGTTAAAATTCATTAAAAGATATTTTAAGAATAAACTAAAAGAGTATAAAATTTGCAGTAATTTTGCAGCTGTTTTTGCAAATATATAAATGAGAAAAAGAAAAATCCTAAAACGTCTGTTGATTTGGAGATTACATCATATAAATGACAGAAATTTTATTATGATACTGAGTGTTGTTATTGGAGTGCTTGGTGGTTTAGGTGCTGTTATAATTAAAAATCTTGTACATCTTATTCAAAATCTTCTCACAAGCAGTTTTAATTTCGAATATCAAAATTATCTTTATTTAGCCTATCCGACAATTGGAATTTTAATGGTTGTTTTGTTTGTAAAATTTATTCTCAAACAGCATGTTGGTCATGGTATTCCGAGTGTTTTATTTGCTATCTCTAAAACAAAGGGATCAATAAAACGGCATAATATTTTTTCTTCTATTATTACAAGTGCATTTACCGTAGGATTTGGTGGTTCTGTTGGACTTGAAGGTCCTACTGTTGCTACCGGCGCAGCTATTGGCTCAAATATTGGAAAATTATTCCATCTTAGTTATAAACAAATAATGTTGCTTCTGGCATTGGCATGTTCAGCTTCAATGGCAGCGATTTTTAAATCTCCTATTGCAGCGATAGTTTTTGCAATCGAAGTAATAATGATTGATCTTACAATGGCTTCACTTGTGCCTTTGTTAATTGCATCTGCATCTGCAGTATTAACATCATATTTTTTCCTCGGACAAGCAGTTCTTATTCCATTCGAGATTAAAGAAAGTTTTCTTATTAAGGATTTTCCATACTATATTATTCTTGGTGTTTTTGCTGGTCTTGTGTCAGTTTATTTTACTAAAATGTATATGTTCATTGAGGAGGTATTTAAAAAAATTAAAAAGTGGTATATTAAATTAATTATTGGAGGACTAAGTCTTGGTGTAATGATTTTCTTTTTCCCTGCCCTTTATGGTGAGGGATACGAGGCTATTAACTCAACATTGCAAGGTGATATCAGTGTTTTATTTAGCAATAGCATTTTTCATTCTTTCCAAAATAATACTCTCGTAATTATTCTTTTATTTGTTTTAATAATTTTTTTTAAAGCCATTGCAACATCTATTACATTTGGTGCTGGAGGCGTTGGTGGTATTTTTGCACCTACTTTGTTTACAGGCGCTTTTACCGGTTTATTCGTTGCCTATGTTTTTAATTTACTGGAAATTGGACATGTTTCCACAATTAATTTTGCTTTGGTAGGCATGGGAGGCTTAATAGCAGGGGTGTTGCATGCACCTTTAACCGGAATTTTTCTAATTGCGGAAATAACAGGAGGATACGAATTATTTGTTCCTTTAATGATAACTGCAACTATTTCGTATGCAACTATAAAAATATTTGTGTCAAACTCAGTTTATACTTATCAACTTGCAAAAAGAGGAGAGCTTTTAACTCATCATAAAGATAAAGTTATTTTATCGATGATGTCAGTTGGTAGTTTAATCGAAAAGAATTTCTATATAATAAATCCCAAAAATAATTTAGGAGATGTAGTTAAAGTCATTGCTAAATCAAAAAGAAATATCTTTCCTGTTGTTGAAGAAGATGGAACATTTAGAGGTATTGTGAGATTGGATGATATTAGAGATATTATGTTCAACCATGAACTTTATGAGCAGAAAAAGGTTGAACAATTTGCAATTATCCCTGAAAATGTTATTGAACCTTCTGAATTAATGGAAAGCGTAGTTAAAAAATTCCAGGATAGTGGAAAATATAATATTGTTGTTGTTAAGGATGGAAAATATATTGGATTTATATCCAGAGCAAATGTCTTTTCAAAATATCGCAGGTTGATTAAAAACTTTTCCGATCATTAAATTTTTACAAATTTCCTGACCAATTGATGCTTGTTTCCTTCACTAATTCGCAAAAAATAAAATCCATTTGTTAGTTGAGATAATGAGATTGTGGTTTTAAAAACCGGATTTGAAATTGTAAACTTTTGAGAATAAATTTGTTTTCCCAAAAGGGATATTATTTCTACTTTAAAATTCTTAGTGTTGTTTTTGAAATTTATATTAAGAGATAAACTTTCAATAACAGGATTATTAAAATTAATATCTGCAAAGTTATCTTTTTGAATTTCATCAATAGATAAAGTTTTATCGACTTTAAGTTTTAAAACAATAGGTAAATGATCCGACATATTATAAAGTGCATCCAAAACATCTGAAGGAACGCTTGTGTTTGCCGGAGAAGAGTTTAATGCTCCATTATAATGATTGCCATCCTGACCAATTGCTTCGTACGAGTCTGCAATATATTCAATATTATTTGTCCCATTTTGGATGTTCTCGGAAATTAAAATAAAATCATATCTGTCGTCCAAACCGCCACTAGAAGGACAACCGTTATTGCTTGTGTGAGTAGATTGTGTGTGAATATTTTTGTATGAAGAACTATTATGCCATGTCCCAAGCTGGTCAATCGGGTCATAAAAACGAATATCAAGATTTGTATGATTAACTAAATTCTGAAAAGCTTCTTCTGAACTCGATCGTGTGTTAAAATCTCCTGAGAAAATGTAATTATCAGCCAAACCAATATTATCAAGATAATTCATCAGCCGTAAAGTTTCATCGGCTCTTTCTACCAGATTATCAGGATAACTGCCGGCTTTTAAGTGTGTGCAGATGCAAATTATAAAAGCTGTGTCGTTTGTTGTAGGAAGATCAGTTGAGTTGTAAAACAATTTGTAAATATTAATATCTCTGATATTTGTTGTAACAACATCCTGACTATGTAAGCTCAATTTTGTAGAATTAAAATAAAGCATATTCCCAATATAAGGAGTAGAATAACAGGTCTGTTCTGCTCTTTGAAAATAGGTTGCTCCGTTAACATTTAAAGTATTAACAAGTAAACGATCAGCAATTTCCGGATTACAATCTATTTCGTTTACAGTTAAAATATCAGGATTGATAAAAGGTATTATTGTTTTCAAATAATCATCTTTATCGCCGAGGTAATTTGTATTTTGATCACATCCACCATAATTATTTCCATAATTAAGCAAATTGTAATGCATCATAATTAATGTATCCTGAGCGAAAACTGAAAAAGAAATCAATAATAAAATAATTAAAAAAAATCTTTTCATAAAACAAAAATTAATTGAAAATTTCAAAAATCAAAATTTTACCATCAACAAAACAATCTTATTTCCTCAAACTAAAAAATCTAAAACCTAAACTTATTTGTGCACTTTCTTAATAAACTCTTCAACTTCAGGAATCCCACCCTGATAAACCAGGTATCCGTTGTAAGGTTCTTTTTCTGTTATTTCATCATTGATAGGTGTAAGCATCATTTCTTTAACTTTAACAGGATCTTCAGTTTGGCCAAGTATCCAACTAAGTTTTACCCAGGCAACTTCAGGAAGCATATTTCCGGCAGGGATAATTCCTTTTGCCATCATATCGCGTCCGGTATCATAAACAAACATGTGAACATAACCCCAAATAGTTTGCAAAGTCATAAACATGTGAACACCTTTTGCATGAGCACGTTCAATGGCGGGATAAAGCTCTTTGTTAACATGTCCCAATCCTGTTCCAACAATGATTATTCCCTTATAACCTGCGTCAACCATAGCATCAATAATATCTGGTTTCATTCCGGGGTGATAATATAACATAGTTACTTTATCACTAAAATAAGGTAATATTTTTACGTTCCTGTCTTTACGGCGAGGTTTAAAATTTTTGTTGATATGATGAAATTCTGTGGTGCTTATTCTTGCCAAGGGAACATCTCCAATAGTACGAAAAGTTGAACGATATGAAGAATGCATTTTTCTAACTCTTGTTCCTTTATGTAATAATCCGTACTCATCGGAAGTAGGTCCGAACATACAAATCATAACTTCAGCAATATCGGAATGACCTGCAGCTTTCATGGCATGTTGCAAATTAAGGGCAGCATCAGAACTTGGTCTGTCAGACGATCTTTGAGAACCAACAAGAACAATTGGTACAGGTGAATTTTGAACCATAAAAGTCAAGGCTGCACCTGAATGATGTAATGTGTCGGTTCCATGTCCTATAACTATTCCATCAATACCATTTTCAATTTCTTTTCCTATAGCTTTTGCAAGAGCAATGTATTGTTTTGGACCCATGTTTTCGCTAAAAACAGCAAATACTTTTTCGGTGTCTAAATTACAGATGTCAGCTAATTCAGGAACAGCTCCGTAAAGTTCGCCCGGCGAAAATGCAGGTATTACTGCCCCTGTTCTGTAATCCAGGCGAGAAGCAATAGTTCCTCCTGTTCCAAATAATTTTACATGAGGCAATCCCTTGGTTACAGGAAATTGTTTTTCGGGTATTTTGTAATTAGCTTTTTTATAACCCGTTTCTTTCATTGTTTCTATTGTCGAAACATCAAGACCAATATTATAACCAGTAGGTATTTTCATAACGATGTGTTTGGCGTCGTCATTTTCTGATCTGGGAAGTATTGTTCCAATAAATGTTCCACGTGTAGTTTCAATTGTAGCCTGACCCCACACACGAACATTATATTTTTTTAATATTTTAAGAGCTTCACCTTTATATCCCTGAAATAAATCTGAATTCATATTTTTTTTGTTTTCTGATAAATTTTATTTGGTTTTTAAAATTTCTTTTTGCAATTTTCCCAGATCAATATTTCCGATTGCTACTTTCTTAAGTTCTCCCATTATCCATCTGGTCTCATTTTTTTTATTATCCGAAAATTTAATTTCATCAAATTTTTCTTTCAAAAACGGGATATGAGAGAGTATGCTTTCTTTCGAAACTTTTTCAAAATTGATGCTTGTAAGAACTGAATCAAAATCCATTTTCGGATGTTCGTAAACTATAGGAAGCATCTTTTTTGCTAATTCAAAATCAAGTTTGTTTTCTTGAAGATATCTGAACATCGCAAAAATAATTTTGTAGTTAAATTCATCAGGAGGTGTATAATGACCTTCGGTAAATTTTAGTCTGTGACCAAAAAAAGTTCCAATATATTTAGAATCAAGTTTAAGTTCGGTTATTATTCGTTTAATAAGAGGATACAGATTTTTGCTGAAAATATATGTGAAAGTATCTTCAGGAATATTCCATTTTTTCATTTGATTATACCGATCAATAATATCATCAGGAATGTTTTTCCTAAGGTTTTCAATATGATCATTTTCTAATGGTATTGGTGCTGAATCGGTGTCGGGATACATTCTGTTTGCTCCTGGCAAAACCCTTTCAAAAATAGTAGTGCCGTTTTCAAAAGATTTTCTTGTTTCATTTGGAACACCATCAAATGCCATAATACATCTTTCTTCAATTGTCTCGAGTGCAGTTTTAATATCATCTTCCGATGCCCAGAAAATTA
>Ga0307991_1000129_pt1 | contig 56784 bp, 32 predicted proteins | sample EllFjometagen131_FD_203146 | JGI IMG/M metagenome (GOLD analysis project Ga0307991, IMG submission 203146) | Marine microbial communities from Ellis Fjord, Antarctic Ocean - #131 | ecosystem: Environmental > Aquatic > Marine > Unclassified | place: Southern Ocean | collected 2014-10-08
ATCCTGCTGTTGAAGGCAAAGCATTATTTAATTCAGCAGTTTTTATTAATGATGGAAAAATCCAATATGAATATCATAAATCCTTGCTTCCTAATTATGATATTTTTGACGAGTATCGTTATTTTGAATCGGGAAAAAAATTTGAAATTATTTCACTGAAAGGTAAAAAAATTGCCATTACAATATGTGAAGACCTTTGGAATATTGGTAATGACCCGCTTTATACAATTAATCCAATGGATGAGCTTTTTAAGCATAAACCTGATTTTATTATTAATATTGCTGCTTCTCCGTTCAACTATAAACAAGCTGAAATACGAAAAAGTATTTTGCTGCAAAATGTAAAAAAATACAACCTTCCATTGTTTTATGTTAATCATGTTGGGGCACAAACAGAATTATTATTCGATGGTGGCTCAATGGTAATAAACAAAGAAGGTGAGATAATTGAAGAGCTAAAATACTTTGAAGAAGATTTTAAAGTTTTTGATACTGATAATTTGAAAATATCTCCTGAAAAGGAAACAAAAAAGCAAGCAGGTAAAATAGAACTTATTCATGATGCTTTGGTAATGGGAGTTAGAAATTATTTTCAGAAACTTGGTTTTAAAAAAGCAATACTTGGTTTATCCGGTGGAATTGATTCTGCTGTTACTCTTGCTATTGCTGCAGAAGCTCTTGGTCGTGATAATGTGCAATCAATACTGATGCCTTCAGAATTCTCTTCAAATCATTCGATAAATGATGCAATACAGCTTGCAGATAACTTGAAAAGCAAATATGATATTATTAGTATTGAAGAAGCTTATAAAAGTTTTAAAAACACTTTGTCATTGCAGTTTAAAAATCTTCCTTTTGGATTAGCAGAGGAAAATCTTCAAGCAAGAATTAGAGGAGTTATTTTAATGGCTTTGTCAAATAAATTTGGATATATTTTACTTAATACTTCTAATAAAAGTGAAGCTGCTGTTGGTTATGGAACTTTGTATGGTGATATGAACGGGGGTTTATCAGTTTTAGGCGATGTTTATAAAACAGAGGTTTTTGAAATTGCAAGATATATAAATCGAAATGCCGAGATAATTCCTGAAAATACTATTACTAAACCACCCTCAGCGGAGTTAAGACCAGATCAAAAAGATTCTGATTCTTTGCCCGATTATTATATTCTTGATAAAATCCTGTATCAATATATTGAACTACGCAAAGGACCCAAAGAAATTATTGATCAAGGTTTTGAGGAACATACAGTAAAAAAAACTCTTAATCTTGTAAATACAAATGAGTATAAAAGATTTCAAACACCACCAATATTAAGAGTATCGCCAAAAGCATTCGGTATGGGTAGAAGAATGCCAATAGTTGCGAAATATTTATCCAGATAAAAAAATTAATATTAGTTATTCACATTAATTGCTTCAACAGATTTTATTTCTGGTAATGCTTTTTTTACAGATGCTTCAACACCGTTTTTTAATGTCATAGTACTGTAAGGACAATTGCCACATGCACCTTGCAATTCTACATTTACAATATTATCATCTGTAATTTCAATAAATTTAATATCACCTCCATCTTGTTGTAAATATGGTCTTATCTGTTCAATTATATTTATAACTTTGATAGTTAGTTCTTCTCGTGTTTTTTCTTTACTCATCGTGATAAATTTTTTATTAGTCAAAAATAGTTATTATTATTTAATAAATAATTACAATTATTTAGACAAAATTTTAGAATTTATAATATTATTAGCAAGATTAACAAATGCTTTACTAGCAAGTGATTTGTCGTCTAAAACAATAGGATTACCAGAATCACCTGATTCAGCAATGCTTTGAACAATTGGTATTTGTCCGAGGAACGGAATATTTACCTTTTCACTAAAACTTTTGCTGTAGCTTTTTCCAAAAATATAATACTTATTATCAGGTAATTCTTCCGGAACAAAATATGACATGTTTTCAATAAGACCGAATATTGGAATTTTAATATTGTCCTGATTGAACATTGAAATAGCTTTTTGTACATCTGCCATTGCTACTTTTTGCGGAGTTGTTACTATAACTGCACCATCCACAGGATATGATTGAGCCAAAGTAAGATGAATATCACCTGTACCTGGAGGAAGATCTAAAACAAGATAATCAAGTTCACCCCATTCTGCATCATTAAACAACTGATTAAGAGCATTAGTTGCCATAGGTCCACGCCAGATTAAGGCTTGTTTTGGATCAACAAAAAACCCAATAGAAATAAGATGAATACCAAACTTGTTAATTGGTATTACTTTTTGTTTTCCGTTTTTACTAACTACTTGCGGTTTTGCATTTTCAAGACCAAACATTATCGGAATTGAAGGTCCGTAAATATCAGTGTCAAGCAAACCAACTTTTGCCCCGGTTTTTGATAATGCAATTGCCAGGTTTACTGCTATAGTAGATTTGCCTACTCCGCCCTTGCCTGAAGCAACTGCAATAATCTTTTTCACTCCAGCAAGAGAATTTTCTTCTTTGCTTTCACTTTTTTGTGTAATAGTTACAATAGCTTTTTTATCTATATTTTTTTTAATCTCGCTTTTTACGGTATTAATTACAATATTAACAGCAGGGTCGGTTGGTTTTGGAAAAAGAATTGTTACATTAATGTTTTTTCCATCAATTTTTATATCTTCAACCATTTTAAGTGAAATAATATTATCACCTTTCGGGAAGTACAAAACCTTCTTAAGTATCTCTGCTACTTGATTTTTCGTATATGACATTTTAATAAATTTATTATTATTTAGATTGTGTAAAAATAGTATAATTATTTTAATTGGTAACAAAATTGTGAAATATCTTTAATTATTTTTGAGAAGTTATGAAAGTGGTGAAATAATGTTTTGGTGAGATTAATGCTTACTATGTATTATTGGTTTTTGGGGTTAGATAATTTCTTTTTTTCTTTAAAATTCTAAAAAGAATTAATATGAATTTTGTTTATTGGAATTTGAATATTAAAAAGAAGGATTCCAAAAATGTTTATCAAAATCAATAATTTTATCATCTTTAACTTTTACTCCTTCATTTTCTAGAAGTTGTTGCATTATTTTTTGATTACTAAAATGTTGCTTCCCGCTTAAAACCCCATTTCGGTTTACTACTCTGTGTGCCGGTATTTCTTCAGAACATGAAAGTGATTTATTCATTGCCCAACCAACCATTCTTGCTGCTCCTTTTGATCCCAGATATTCTGCAATGGCACCATAAGTTGTCACTCTACCATAAGGAATATGTTTTGCTACTTGATATACTTTTTCAAAAAATGATGGATTGTCAGACATTGTCGATGCGAAATTTTAAATAATTAATTGGAATATTATCTTTTAGATATTTTTTTTCATAAAATGTTTTAATCAATAAAACATCATCATCAATACCGGATTGATAAAGATCTCTTGTGTGAAAAATAACCTCTAGATTTAATTCATTTAGTAATTCATAAGTATAATTAAAAAGCAATTGATTATCGGTTTTCAGATGAACAATTCCTTTGCTTATAAGGATGTTTTTATACATTTTTAAAAAACGTGGAGATGTTAACCGTCTTCTTATTCTTGAAGTTTTTGGATGAGGGTCAGGAAATGTGATCCAGATTTCGTCAATTTCACCTTCACTAAAATAGTCGCCAATTAATTCGATCGGACTACGAATAAATAAAATGTTTTTTAAAACTTCTTCAAGAGCTGTTGTTGCTCCACGCCACAATCTTGCTCCTTTTATATCAATTCCAATAAAGTTTTTTTCTAAATATTTTCTTGCCAAACCAAGTGTGTATTCACCCTTTCCGCATCCTAATTCTAAAGTTATTGGATTATCGTTTTTGAAATATTTTTCTGCCCAATTTCCTTTATAATGAATTCCTTTTTGGATTTCTTCATAAGTAAACTGAAACAAATTTTTGTAAGAATCAATATCTTTATATTGTTGCAATTTTTTTTTCCCCATTGAAAAGCGATCTTAGACTTTTGCAAAATTATGGAAAAAATTTGAAAAATAATTTATTTAGAAAATATCCATGCTGCTTCGTTCTCATCTTGCTTTATAGTAACAAGCTGTTTTCGAGCTTCGGCTAAAGAGTTAAATCCATTATAGCTGACCCTGTAAGAACCATATTTGCTTTGCCCGATAATTTCGGATTCAAAGCCTTTATTATTTAATTCTTTATTAAAGTTTTGTGCATTTTCAATGCTATTAAAAGATCCTGCAACTATAAAATATTTTTTTGATTTTGGAATAATTTCTATTTCAGGAGTTTTTTCAGATGTATTAATCTTTGGTTCTTCCGGCTTTGTGATTATTGGTTTTGTATTTGTTGTTGAAGTTTGTTTTTTATTGATGGATGGTTTTGCTTTTTCTGGTATAACTGTTTTCTTTAAGGCTTCTGGCTCAACAGTAATAAGTTTTTTTGTAGCTGATAAGTTATTATTGCTATCTGTTGGTTTAAATGTTAAAGTGTTTTCTTTTTTTGTTTTTGGAAGAATTTTATCCAATGGAATGTTTTCTATATTTTCTACAATAAATTCGTTTGGTGTTTGAAAAAAGAATGGAACGAAATTAGAATAATTATTATAAAAATTTTGAATTCTTGCAGGATTTTTTACACCTAAATAAATAATTCCGGCGAGTATTAGTAGTGTAAAAACATTGATTTTAATGTAACGAGGACGTTTTACTTTTGGTGAAGAAAGAGGTTGAAATTCTTGATTTTGTTTTTCTTTTATTTGAGATTTTGATTTTGGTTTTGGTTTTCGGTCAACAAATTTCTTTTCAATAATATGAAGATTAGTTTTACGTCTTATTGGAGGTGAAATAAAACTTGTCATTCCGTATGATTCTGCAAAATAATTTTGGTTGAGGTCAGCTTTGAATTGAATATTTTTTTCAGCATCAAAAAATAAAACACCAACTTTTTGAAAATTAATTTTTTTGCCATCATTTAAAGCGATGAAGCATTTATCAACAAAGCTTTCTACTTTGTTTTTCGAGTCTGCATAAGAAATATTTTCTGCTTTAGCAATTTGATTAATTAAAAGCCCATCATTGGTTTTTAGAAAAGCATTAAAAACAATTTTCTTTGAAGGAGGAATAAATGTCCTTTGGTCATTTTGAATTTTTGCCGGAATATCATTTGTAATAAAACCACCAAAACCAGGAATTACAATACATTCGTATTCAAATAAAATTTCACCTATGTATTTTGATATCTTCATTATTAATTGTTAATTACAAACTTTCAAACGCTAAATTAATATTTTTTATATAAAAATCAAAAATTATTAATAATATTTTTTAGATCTTCGGGGCTGTCAACTCCGATACTTTCAGTTTCAGTAACTCTTACATCAATTTTATAATCGTTTTCTAACCACCGTAATTGCTCAAGAGATTCAGCAATTTCAAGTGATGATTCTTCGAGTTTTGTAATTTCTGTCAAAACATTAGTCCGGTATGCATATATTCCGATATGTTTGTAGAAACTATGTTTTTTTAGCCAGTTTTCTTCTTCCGTATTTTTTATGAAAGGAATCGGCTGTCTGCTAAAAAAAATTGCTTTATTGTTTTTATCAATAACAGCTTTAACGATATTCGGGTTAAAAAGTTCTTCTTTTGAAGTGATTTTTTTTACTAAAGTTGCAATTTGAGTGTACTTGTTTGAAAAGCAAGATGTAAGAGTTTCGATTTGAGTTGGTTCAATAAATGGTTCATCACCTTGAATATTTACAACAATATCCCATATATTTTTTGCATTTTTATCTTGAATTTTTTTGATAACTTCGCTACATCTGTCGGTACCGCTTTTGTGATATGATGATGTCATCATAACTTTTCCACCAAAACTTTTAACATGATTTTCTATTCGTTTGTCATCAGTTGCTACAATAACATCTGAAAGAATATTTGCTTTTTTGGCTTGTTCATAAACTCTGCAAATCATAGATTTAGCGCCAATCATTGCGAGTGGTTTTCCCGGAAATCTAGATGATGAGTAACGTGCAGGTATAATTCCTAGAATGTTCATTAAAATTCTTTTTGTGTTTCAATCGGTAATCAAAAATTTATTTAAAACAATCCATGTATTTCAGCATTAATTTTTTCAATTACCATTCCAAGGTCTTCTCTTCTTTCTTCAAAATTAATATCATCAACTTCTATTATCAGTACTTTTCCCTGATCGTATTTATTAATCCATGTTTCGTATCTTTCATTTAGTCTTTTAAGATAGTCTAAGCGGATTGATTCTTCATATTCTCTTCCTCGTTTTTGAATTTGTTCAACAAGGTTTGGTACGCTGGAACGAAGATATATCAACAAATCAGGTGGTTGAATAAATGAGCTCATAAGTTCGAATAAGGAGCTGTAATTTTCGAAATCACGTGTTGCCATAAGATTCATAGAATGAAGATTTGGTGCAAAAATATATGCATCTTCATAAATAGTTCTATCCTGGATAACTGTTTTATTTCCTTGTCGAATTTGAATTATTTGTCTGAATCGGCTGTTAAGAAAATAAACCTGCAAATTAAATGACCAACGTTGCATGTCTTTATAAAAACTGTTAAGATAGGGGTTTTTGTCAACATCTTCGAAATGTGGATTCCATCCAAAATGCTTGGAAAGCAAGCGTGTTAAGGTGGTTTTCCCTGATCCAATATTTCCTGCTATTGCTATATGCATTTTAAATTGGTTTTTATTTGTTAATAGTTTTTGATTTTGAAAGTTCAAGAATTTCCTCAATATATTTTCTATTATTTGCTAAACGTGGAACCTTGTTTTGCCCTCCCAATTTTCCTCGAATTTTTAACCAATTATAAAATGTGTCTTTGGGAAGAATGTTTATAATAGGTTTGTGTAAAATCATATCGTGATATCGCTTTGCCTCGTAATCCGAATTAAGAGATTTTAAACAGTTGTCAAGGGTTTCTGTGAAAAGATTCAAGTTATTTGGTTGGGTTTCAAATTCAATGAGCCATTCGTGGGCTGCATTTTCATTTTTATTGAAATAAATTGGTCCTGCTGTATATTCATTAATTATTGCTTTTGTTTTTTTGCAAGCTGATGCTAGAGCTTTTTCTGCGTTAGCAATAATAATTTCTTCACCAAATGCATTAATAAAATTTTGTGTCCTTCCTGTAATTTTTATTCTGAAAGGATTCAAGGAAGTGAATTCTACTGTGTCGCCAATTATATATCTCCATAATCCACCATTGGTTGAAATTATCATAGCATAATTATTGCCGATTTCAATTTCATCGAGTTGATAAGTTTTTGGGTTTTCTTTTCCAAGTTGATTTAGTGGCATAAACTCATAAAATATTCCGTGATCTAAAAATAAAAGCAGTTCGTCAGAATCAATTTTATCTTGAATTCCGAAGAAACCTTCCGAAGCATTATAAGTATTAATATATCTCATTTTTGCTGAAGGAATAAGCTGTTTGTATTGGTCAAGATACGGACTAAAATTTACACCCCCGTGAAAAAATGCTTCCATGTTTGGCCAGACTTCTAATATATTGTTTTTGCCTGTAATTGTAAGAACTCGTTTCAAAAAAAGCAATATCCATGAAGGTACACCAGATAAATTTGTAACATTAACATTTATGGTTTGTTGTGCCATTTGCTCAATTTTACTTTCCCATTCGTGTAGTAAAACAGTTTTTCGTTGCGGAATTCTGGCATATTGTATCCAAGGGGGGAATTTATTTAACATCAGAGCCGAAAGATCTCCTACATAATAATTGTGTTTTTTTGTTTTTACAGTATCATACTTACCAATCATAGCAATTCCTTTACCATCGAACATTTGCGAATCAGGATAGTTCTTAAAATAAGTTGATAATAGGTCTTTTCCACCTTTGAAATGACAATTTAAAAGAGACTCATTACTTAACGGAATAAATTTACTTTTGCTGTTTGTAGTTCCCGATGATTTTGCAAATAACTCTATTTTTGAGTTCCAAAGAATGTTTTGCTCTCCATTTTGAATGCGGTAAATGTATTTTTTTAAATTTTCATAAGTGCTAACAGGCACACTATTTTTGAATTCATCATAATTATTAATAGAATTATAATGATATTTTTTCCCCCATTCAGTATTTTTTGCTTCATCAATTAATTTCTTAAATAATTCGGATTGAACCTTGTGGGGATTTGTTTTGAAGTATTCAATCTGTTGAATCCTTCTTTTCATTATACATGATATTGTCGAATTAATTAATGCCATAAAAAATGTTATTTGCGGGATTTCAAAAATACAATTTTCAGTTGAATATACAGGTCGATTTTAAATTATGTTTTTATATTTTTATTACTTTTGAATTATGATTTGTTTTCCAAACTGTAAAATTAACCTTGGACTTTCAATTACAGAGAAAAGAACCGATGGATTTCATAATATTGAAACGGTTTTTTACCCTGTGAATGTTTGTGATGCCCTTGAAATTTCTGTTTCGAAAAGTAATAAAACTGATTTTGTTATTGATGGTCTGGATATTAAGGGAAGCTTAAATGATAATTTGTGTTTAAAAGCGTATGATATTTTAAAGAAGGATTTTGATCTCCCAGAATTAAAACTCCATTTAATAAAAAGAATTCCTTTGGGAGCAGGGCTTGGAGGTGGTTCTTCTAATGCTGCTTTTACAATTAAAATGCTAAACGATTTATTTTCTTTGAAAATGAATGAAAGTTTAATGATGAATTATGCTAAAAATTTAGGTAGCGACTGTGCTTTTTTTATTAAAAATAAAGCAGTTTATGCTTTTGGAAAAGGTGATGAATTTGAAGATATTGAACTTGATATCTCAAAATATAAAATAGCAATAATAAAACCCGAAGTTCATATTTCAACTCCTCTTGCTTACTCCAAAATAATTCCTTTAAAGAAGAATAGATCTGTTAAAGAAATTATTAAAATGCCTGTTACAGACTGGAAAAATTATTTAGTTAATGACTTTGAAAAACCAATTTTTGAAATGTATCCTGTAGTTAGGGAAATAAAAAATAAACTGTATCATCTTGGTGCTGAATATGCCTCGATGAGTGGAAGTGGCTCAGCTGTTTTTGGTTTATTTAAAGATAATATTGATTTGCACCAACATTTTAGTGAATCTTTTGTCTGGCAAGAAAAATAAATAAAAATAGAATTCAGATATTTACTTAGGTGCAGTATATAAAAAGAAAATTCCCAGAATTCCAAAGACAATATTTGGTATCCATGCTGACAAAAAAGGTGGTAAATTTCCGGAAATTGCAAAAACTGTAGAAACTTGCATAAATAAAATAAATGCAAAAGCTATTGCAATTCCTAATCCAAGGTGCATTCCAATTCCGCCTCTAATTTTCCTGCAAGATAAAGACATTCCAATAAATGTCATTACAAGAGTAGCAAAAGGAGAAGCAACACGCTTACTTTTTTCTACTTCATAAATCTTAACATTTTCAGCTCCTTTCATCTTTTTTGATTTAATGGTGCGGTTGAGTTCCCAATAATCCATTTCTTCAAAATCTTCTTTTTCAACGTAAAGATCTGAAGGTGCAAGATTTAATGTTGTGTCAATTCTTTTCCCTTTTATTAAGTTTTCTTTGGTGTTGTTTATTGTCCTTATGTAATAATCATTTATTTGCCACTTTTGGCTGATACTATCCCAAGCAATTGATTTTGCTCTAAGTTTGTAATAAAGTTTATTGTCTTTAAATTTTTCAATTGTAAATTTTTTCCCTTTTAATGATTTTGTATCGAATCTTTCAACATAAACAAAAGTGCCCTGATGTATTTGCAGATGGATATTTTTGTCTTTATTTTTTGATAGTTTTTCCATATACGTATCCTTAAACTCTCTTCTTTTTTGATTGGTTTTTGGGATAAGAAAATTTGCAAGATAAAAAGAGATAAGAGCAAGAAACAAACCGGAAATAAAATAAGGTCGTAATAATCGCATAAAACTAACACCACTACTCAGTATTGCAATAATCTCAGTATTTGAAGCTAATTTGGAAGTGAAAAATATTACTGAAATAAATGTAAAAAGATAAATAAATAGATTCAGAAAATATGGGATAAAGTTAAAATAGTATGAAAAAATTATCTCATTCAAAGGGGCATCGTTTTCAAGAAATTCATCAATGTTTTCTGAAACATCAAAAATGATAACAATAACTATCAAAAGTGATATTGCATAGAAAAATGTTCCGAGGAACTTTTTAATTATATATAAATCAATTTTTTTCATTCAATAATTTGAAAACAAAAATACTAATGATTTTTTATAATTGAAACAACAAATTGATAATACGTGAAATAAAAAAAATATTGCATAAAATTTTTTATAATTTACAACCTTCTTGTAATTTTCGGGATCATAATGTTTTTCCAATCCGTAAAAGTTCCTTCGATAATTTTTTGTCGTGCGGTTTCAACCAGCCATAAATAAAAACGTAAATTGTGTTGACTGGAAATCATAGCACCAAGAGTCTCGTTTGAAATAAATAAATGTCGCAAATATGCTTTTGTGTAATCACTGTCAACAAAAGAATCACCCTTATCATCAATTCGGGAAAAATCATTTTTCCATTTTTCGTTTTTTATGTTGATAATTCCTTCGCTTGTAAATAAATGTCCGTGACGTGCATTACGTGTGGGCATAACACAATCAAACATATCAATACCTAATGCAATGCTTTCTAAAATATTTTCCGGAGTTCCGACCCCCATCAGATAACGAGCTTTATCTTTTGGAAGAATATTACAAACAAGCTCTGTCATTTCATACATCATTTCGTGAGGTTCGCCAACCGATAAACCACCAATTGCATTTCCTTCGGCATTTAGCGACGCGATTTCTTCTGCTGATTTTTTTCTCAAATCTTTGTATGTGCTTCCCTGAACAATAGGAAAAAGTGTTTGTGAATAACCATATTTTCCACTTGTTTTGTTAAATTGCTCAAAACATCTGCCAAGCCATTTGTGTGTAATTTTTAATGATTTTTCGGCATATTCGTATGAGCAAGGGTATGGAGTGCATTCATCAAAAGCCATAATAATATCTGCGCCGATCACTCTTTGAATATCGATTGCACGTTCGGGTGTGAATTTATGTTTTGAACCATCAATATGAGATTGAAAAACAACACCTTCGTCTGAGAGTTTTCTTTGAGATGAAAGAGAATACACCTGAAATCCGCCACTATCGCTGAGTATGGGTTTGTCCCAACCGTTAAATTTATGCAAACCACCTGCATTTTCAATTACTTCGAGTCCCGGTCTGAGATAAAGATGATAAGTATTACCAAGTATTATCTGTGCTTTTATATCATTTTTTAATTCTTTAAAATGAATAGCTTTTACAGCTCCGGCTGTTCCCACAGGCATAAAAATCGGAGTTTTAATATTACCATGATCAGTTGAAATTTCTCCAGCACGGGCTTGAGATTTATTGTCAATTTTTGATATTTTGAAATTCATAAATAAAATTATTATTCTTGCTAAATAAAATTTTTGAATTAGTTCTCAAATAATTTCGTAAAAATATAAAAAATAATTGTGTGAGTTTTTTCAACATCCAAAATTTCTTTTTTCAATTGAATAATAGATAATTCATAAAGAATAGATAATTTTGTGCTCATAAAATAATGTTATGTTTTTAGATTTTCAGAATTTCTCAATATTTCTTTTAGTGGTCTTTATTTTATTTGGACTGAGTAGTTTGGTACAGCTGATGTACTATTGGGGTGTTTTTCGAAAATTAGCTTTTTATAAAAGTAAACAAAAAACAGTTGAAACTCCGGCAGTGTCTGTTGTTATTTGTGCCAAAAACGAATTTTACAATCTTAAACAAAATCTTCCAATAATCTTAAAACAAGACTATCCTGATTTTGAAGTTGTGTTAGTAAACGATAATTCTAATGACAAAACTGCTGAATTGTTGGAAGACATGAAAAATGAAAATTCACATCTGAAAGTTGTTAATCTTACACAAAATCTGAATTTCTTTTCAGGAAAAAAATTCCCTCTATCTATTGGAATAAAATCTGCCAAAAACGAAATTTTGCTTTTGACAGATGCCGACTGCAAACCAAATAGTTCGAAATGGATTCAACAAATGGTTTCAGGTTTTAATTCTGAAACTGATATAATTTTAGGTTACAGTCCTTACATAAAAGAAAAAGGATTACTGAACAGTCTTATTAGATTCGATACTCTTTTTGTTGCTATTCAGTATCTTTCGTATTCCCTTATAAGAAAAACATATATGGGAGTTGGTAGAAATCTGGCATATAAAAAATCAATGTTTTATAAAAATAATGGTTTCTCATCTCATTATAAAATTCAATCTGGTGATGATGATCTTTTTATTAATAGCGTAGCTACAAAGACAAATACTTCAATAGAGATTCGACCCGAAAGTCATACTTTTTCAAAAGCATCTTCTACATTTTCGCAGTGGTTTAATCAAAAAAGTCGTCATCTTTCCACATCAAAATATTATAAAAGAAAATTTAAATTTCTTTTAGGAACATATTCTTTTTCACAGTTATTCTTTTTCACAAGTTTTATTATTTTATTATTTCATTCCTTTGGATTTTATATCGTTATAGCAACATATTTACTTCGCTTGATAAGTCAACTTTTTATTATAAAAAAGTGTATGAACCAACTAAAAGAAAAGGAATTATTACTACTTTCGCCTTTGTTTGAAATATTGTTTATCATTCTGAATATCTTGTTTATGATTTCTGCAATGATGTTTAAACATAACAAATGGAAGTGAAAAATAATCTGACCAAAAAGGGAATACGAGATTATGAGTTAGTTCTTTCTGCTAGAGAAACGGGCAATCAGAAAGCCTATGCTCAGTTGATGGAATACTATCGAAATTCACTTTACTTTATGTTGCTGAAGATGACAAACAATCCAAGTGATGCAGATGATCTCACAATTGAAGCATTTGGAAAAGCCTTTAAAAAGATAAATCAATATACCCCTGAATATGCTTTTAGTACATGGTTATTTAAAATTGCTTCTAATAATTGTATCGATTTTATCAGAAGAAAGAAAAAAACCGTTTTTTCTATGAATAATGATTTTAATGATATGCATGAGAGTAATAATATAGTTGACAAAATTCCTTCATTAACTCTTGACCCGGAAGAAAAAATAATAAAAAAACAAAAAATAAAAATGATGCGTGACGTAGTTGAAAGATTAAAACCTCATTATCGTACATTAATTGAATTAAGATATTTTAAAGAATATTCTTATGAGGAGATTGCAAATGAACTGGATCTGCCTCTTGGTACAGTTAAAGCTAAACTTTTTAGAGCAAGAGAGTTTCTTTATAATATTATTAAAAATGACAAAGAGAAAATTTAAAAATTACTAAGGAAGATTTAAACAAAAATAGATTAATAATAACAGATTTTAAAAATGAAATACACAGATTTTCAAAAAAAAGTATTAGAGGAAATCCCCGAAATACTCCCTTTACCAAAGAAATACGAAAAAGATATTAACCACGCACCAATCAGAAAAGATATTCTGAATGTTGAAGAAAAAAAACTTGCTTTAAAAAATGCTTTGCGGTATTTTAATAAAAAACATCATAGAGTTTTGGCAAAAGAATTTGCCCAAGAGCTTAAAGATTTTGGTCGTATTTATATGTATCGTTTTCGTCCTGAATATAAAATTACTGCAAGAAGTCTTGAAGAATTCCCTTATAAATCGAAACAAGCAGGAGCAATAATGGTGATGCTTAACAACAACCTCGATAATGCTGTTGCGCAGCACCCTCACGAATTAATTACCTACGGTGGAAATGGTTCTGTTTTTCAGAATTGGGCGCAGTATCGTGTTACAATGAAATATCTTGCCGAGATGACAGACGAGCAAACTCTTGTGCTTTATTCTGGTCATCCAATGGGATTATTCCCTTCACATAAAGATGCTCCAAGGCTTGTTATTACCAATGGAATGACAATTCCAAATTATTCTAAACCTGATGATTGGGAAAAATTTAATGCTTTGGGCGTATCACAATACGGACAAATGACTGCCGGATCATTTATGTATATTGGCCCGCAGGGAATTGTTCATGGTACTACAATTACATTGTTAAATGCAGGAAGAAAAATTCAAAAAGAAAATGAAGGTCTTGAAGGGAAATTATTTGTTACTTCTGGATTAGGCGGAATGTCGGGTGCTCAGGCAAAAGCTGCTGTTATTGCAGGTGCGATTGGAGTGATTGCTGAGGTTAATCCTCTGGCTGCAAAAAAACGATACGAGCAGGGATGGGTCGATGAATTATATGATAATCTTGATGAAACTATTTCAAGAATAAAATCAGCTCAGGAAAACAAAGAAGCAGTATCAATTGCTTATCAGGGAAATATCGTTGATTTATGGGAAAGATTTGTTGAGGAAGATATGCTTGTTGAGCTGGGTTCTGACCAAACATCTTTACATATTCCTTGGTCTGGAGGTTATTATCCTGTGGGAATGGATCTTGAAAAAGCTAATGAAATGATGGCAAACGATCCTGAGCATTTTAAAAGTGCTGTTCAGGAATCACTACGACGACAAGTAGCAGCAATAAATAAACTCACTGAAAAAGGAATGTATTTTTTTGATTATGGAAATGCTTTTCTTCTTGAATCAAGTCGTGCTAAAGCTGACATTCTTAATGAAAAAGGTGAATTTAAATATCCTTCCTATGTTCAGGATATTATGGGGCCTATGTGTTTTGATTATGGGTTTGGACCATTTCGCTGGGTTTGTGTTTCTTCAAAACCCAAAGATTTAGATATTACCGATCAGATTGCTATAAATGTTCTTGAAGAGATTGCTAAAAAATCTCCAAAGGAAATTACACAACAAATGAATGATAACATTCGCTGGATTCGTGAAGCTAAAGAAAATAAACTTGTTGTTGGTTCTCAGGCTCGTATTTTATATGCCGATTGCGAAGGAAGAACAAAAATTGCCACAGCTTTTAATAAAGCAATAAAAGAAGGAAAAATAGGACCGGTTGTTCTTGGTCGAGATCATCATGATGTTTCCGGCACAGATTCTCCTTATCGTGAGACTTCAAATATTTACGACGGATCGCAGTTTACTGCTGATATGGCAATTCAAAATGTAATAGGTGATGCTTTTCGCGGAGCTACCTGGGTTTCTATTCACAATGGTGGTGGAGTAGGATGGGGTGAAGTTATTAATGGTGGTTTTGGTATGCTGCTTGATGGAACTGATGATGCTGATCGCAGATTGAAATCTATGCTTTATTGGGATGTTAATAATGGAATATCACGCAGAAGTTGGGCAAGAAACAAAGGTGCAATCTTTGCAGCAAAAAGAGCAATGGAAACCGAACCAAATCTTAAGGTTACAATACCTAATATTGCTGATGATGATTTGGTGAATGGGTGTTTTTAACTTTACGACTATTAATACAAATTTCCAGAGATATTATCCTTCGGATTATCTTACGGCAACTTCTTTGATTTTATAGTAAAATAGATTCAAAATATTTTTATTTTGTTTCAATAAAAAAACAAAATTCTATGACAACAAAAAGTAAAATAAGTGCTTACAAATCATTTCCGATATTTCTTGCATTTTTGTGTATGGGCTTCGGCGATGTTGTCGGACCGCTTGTTGGCCTGGCAAAGGATACTTTTAACCTTTCAAACACAATGGCTCAGCTATTGCCCTTTATGGGTTTTATAATGTTTGGACTATTGTCGGTTCCCATGGGAATATTTCAAGATAAAAAAGGCAAAAAGTTTGCCTTGATGATGGGGATGATAATTGCACTGATTGGCTTGGTATTGCCATTGCTGGGAGGTATGACATCGTACGGACTTTTACTTTTAACAGTTCTTTTGTTGGGAGCAGGTGCTACAACTCTTCAGGTTGCCGGAAACCCGATTATGCGTGATGTTTCACCCGAAGGAAAATATTCCAGAAACCTCTCTCTTGCTCAGTTTGTTAAAGCAATTGGTTCCTTGTCGGGATCATTAATTCCATTCTTCGCTGCCAGATACTGGGGTTTGGATTGGACAATTTTATTCCCAATTTATTCTTCAATCTTGTTGATTGTAATTATTGTTGTCGGATTTCTTAGAATTGATGAAAAAAAACAAGAAAACGTGCAAGTTGTCAACCTTACTTCATGCCTTAGTTTGCTGAAAAATAAATACGTTTTATCTATGGTGCTGACAATATTTGTGTATGTTGGTGCCGAAGTTAGCATGAGCTCGGGAGTACCCATTTTTCTTGAAGATCAATTCGGAATTGATATTAAAACTCTTGGTGTTTTAGGTTCAGGATTTTTCTTTCTGGCAATTTTAATAGGAAGATTTTTAGGCTCAATAATTTTAAACTGGATGTCGGCAAAAAGATTCTTTCTTTTGACTTCAGTAATTTCTCTTATTGGTTTTATAGGTTTATTTACAGGAAACCAAATAATTGCAATTTCAAGTATATTTTTAATCGGCTTGGGATTTGCAAATATTTTCCCACTGGTATTTTCAATTACAGTTGATGCTATGCCTGAACGAACAAACGAATTATCAGGTTTAATGGTAATGGCAATTTTTGGCGGAGCAATAATTCCTTTCTTAATGGGTATTATGGCCGATAACAGCTCAGTACTTCTCGGCTTTCTAATCCCAATATTATGCTTGGTTTACATATTTTTTATTGCAATAAAAAGTTTGAAAACAAAAAAAGCAATATAACTGAACAATAAATTTCTTTCAAATGATAAACAGAAGAAAATTTCTTTCAAATACGGTATTAGTTTCTTTAGGTGCAATGTTTATACCTGCTTTCGCGAAAGCGGACTCATTAAAAAACTTACGACCCTTAAACAAAGGAAGTTTCAAAGCAAAAAAACCTCTGGTAATTTCTACATGGAATCATGGTTTAGAAGCAAATGAAGCAGCCTGGAAAATACTTCAAAAAGGTGGCAAAGCCCTTGATGCAGTTGAGCAGGGAGTAAAAGTTACCGAAGCCGATCCAAACAGTCATTCGGTGGGTTATGGTGGTTTGCCCGATAGAGACGGAAACGTAACTCTGGATGCATGCATAATGGAGCCTGGGGGTAACTGTGGTTCGGTTTGTTTTTTGCAAAATATTAAACATCCGATTTCGGTTGCCCGGAAAGTTATGGAAGATACTCCTCATGTTATCCTTGCCGGAGATGGTGCATTGAAATTCGCTTTGGAAAAAGGTTTTAAAAAAGAAAATCTGCTTACTGAAAAAGCAAAAAAAGAATGGGAAAAATGGAAGAAAAAATCAAAATATTCGCCGGTAATAAATTCTGAAAATCACGATACTATTGGTATGTTGGCAATAGACGAAAATAATGATATTGCCGGAGCATGTACAACTAGTGGTGCTGCATATAAAATACATGGAAGGGTAGGAGATTCTCCAATTATTGGTGCCGGACTTTTTATTGATAATGAAGTTGGTGGAGCTGTAGCTACCGGAATGGGTGAGCTGGTTTTGAAAACTCTAGGGACTTTCCTTGTTGTGGAGCTAATGAGAAATGGGAAAACTCCACAGCAAGCTTGCGAAGAAGCCGTTAATAGAATAGCTGGAAAACTAATTGATTATAAAGATTTTCAGGTTGGTTATCTCGCAATTGATAAAAAAGGAAATATAGGATCATATTGCATTCACAAAGGATTTGATTATGCCTTGTATTCTGATAATGAAAACAGGCTGATTGATTCGGATTATTTTGTGAAAGGATGAACAAAACTGATTCTAAAATTTAAATTCCATGAAATATAAACACTGCCAATCCAACTAAAAAATTGAGCTGGCAGTTTTTTTTTGTTTATAAAAACCTACTATTTGTCAAATAAAAATACAAATAGTATTACTATTTGTCGAAAATAATTACAAATAGTAGCTTTTTTAACCTACAAAAAAACAGAAAATATTTCCCAAAATAAATTATCCGTATTTATACTAATTCTTAACAATTTTGCAAAGCAAAAGCTGTTTAGAAGTAGTAATGCGGTACAAAACAAAACTGGAAATTTTGCAATTCCGTTTCGTACAAGTATATAATCTTGTATTTTTGTGATGATTTTAAAATCTCATAAAGAATGAAAAAACTTATATTTATTTCTATCATTTCAATTCTGATTTTTTCAGGATGCTCTTTCAACAAAAAACCAGTAAACTATGTTGACACCTTTATTGGCACAGGTGGTCACGGACATACTTATCCTGGTGCAACTATGCCTTTTGGGATGGTGCAACTAAGTCCTGATACTCGTATCGACAGCTGGGACGGCTGCTCGGGTTATCATTATTCCGACAGTACAATTCTTGGGTTTAGCCATACTCATCTTTCGGGAACCGGAGTTGGAGATTATGGAGATTTTAGATTTATGCCAACTGTTGGTGAAGTAAAATTAATTCCAGGTGAGGAAAACAACCCTCAATCCGGTTATCGATCAACATTTAATCATAAAACAGAAAAAGCTGAACCCGGATATTATGCTGTCACTCTCGATGATTACAATATTGATGTAGAACTAACAACAACAAAACGGGCAGGTTTTCATAAATACACTTTCCCCGAAAGCAAACAGGCAAACATAATAATGGATATTACTGAAGGAGTAACCTCCGACAAAATTATCTATCTTGAATTTCAGTTTTTAAGCGACAGAACTTGTGCAGGTATCAGACGCACAAAAGGTTGGGCAAAAGATCAGCAAACATATTTTTATGCTGAATTCTCAAAACCATTCGAAAACTTTGTTATTGAAGATGATGGTGAAACTCATAATAAATCATTCATAAAACAAAATGGAAAAAATATTAAAGCATTTGTTAGTTTTAGCACTGAAAAAAACGAAGAAATATTTGTAAAAGTTGGATTGTCTTCTGTTGATATTCAGGGGGCAAAGAAAAATCTAAACGCCGAAATCCCTGACTGGAACTTCAATAAAATTAAAAAACAAGCATCCCAAACATGGAACAAACAACTTAGTAAAATTAATGTTGAAGGAGGTTCTGATGAGCAAAAAACAGTTTTTTATTCAGCTTTATACCATTCATTTGTTGTTCCAAATATTTTTAATGATGTTGATGGAAAATTCAGAGCTCACGACGGGAAAAGATATCAAAATAAAAAATCGGATATGTACACAGTGTTTTCATTGTGGGATACTTTCAGAGCCGAACATCCTTTGTTTACAATTGTTGAACCAAAACGCACTAATGACTTCATTAATTCGATGTTGAATATGTATCAAACCGGAGGATTATTGCCTGTATGGGAACTTGCCGGAAACGAAACTAATTGCATGATTGGATATCATTCTGTACCTGTTATTCTTGATGCCTACAAAAAAGGTATTCGTAATTTTGATGCTGAACAAGCTTTGCAGGCAATGATAAAAAGCGCTAATGAAAACCAGTTTGGACTCGATTCGTACAAAGAATTTGGATATATTCCTGCTGATAAAGAAAGTGCATCAGTTTCGAGAACACTCGAATATGCTTACGACGATTGGTGCATAGCTGAAATGGCTAAAGAACTTGGCGATAAAAAAACATATAAGAAATTTATCAAACGAGCTCAGTATTATAAAAATATTTTTGATAAAGAAAGTGGTTTTATGAGAGGTAAAAGAAACTCTTGTTTCGTAAATCCTTTCGACCCGACAGAAGTAAATTTTATGCTTACCGAAGCAAATACATGGCAATATAATTTCTTTGTTCCTCATGATGTTTCCGGTTTAATTAATCGCCTTGGCGGGAAAGAAAAGTTCTCTGCAAAACTAAAAGAATTATTTTCAACTGAATCAAAGCTTTCGGGTCGTCATCAATCGGATATTACAGGCTTAATCGGGCAATACGCTCACGGAAACGAACCTAGTCATAATATGGCTTATTTATTTAATTATGTTGGTGAACCCTGGAAAACTCAAAAAATTATAAGGCAAATTTTAGACAAGCTTTATACCCCAAATCATGATGGATATTGTGGAAACGAAGATTGTGGACAAATGTCGGCATGGTATGTTTTAAGTGCGATGGGATTTTATCCTGTTTGCCCGGGCGATAATACTTATGAAATTGGTACACCAATTTTTGATAAAGCAACTATAAATTTCGAAAATGGAAAGACATTTGTTATTGAAGCAAAAAATGTTTCTGATAAAAATATTTATATTCAATCAGCAAAACTAAATAACAAAGAATATTCAAAATCTTACATTTTACATGATGATATTAAAAATGGCGGAACTTTGGTTTTTGAAATGGGAGCCGAAGCAAATAAAAGCTGGGGAAGCAGCGAAAATGATATTCCTGTTTCAGCAATTAATGATGAAATAATTACATCAGTGCCACACTTTGTTTCTTCAGGAAATGTTTTCACAAAATCAATGAAAATTGAAATAAAACATTTTAATGATAATGCGGAAATATATTTCACAACAAACGGAACAAAACCCGATAAAACTTCAAAAAAATATAATGAAGCAATTACAATAAAAAGAACAACAAATTTTAAAGCAATTTCTTATGAAAATGAAAAGGCAAGTCGAATAATTTCTGCCGAATTCAAAAAAATCCCACAAGGAAGGAGTATAAAAATTCTCAGCGAATATAATTCGCAATATACTGCAGGAGGTGATATTGCTTTAATAGATTATCAGCGTGGAGGTAAAAATTATGCAACGGGTGCATGGCAAGGATATTACGGAGTTGATATGGACGTAATAATTGATTTGGGGAAAATTCAAAAAATAAATTTGCTTTCAGCAGGTTTTTTGCAAGATCAAAACTCATGGATTTTTATGCCCGAAAAAGTTGACTATTTAATTTCTGTTAATGGAAAAGATTTCGATTTTATTGGTTCTGTAAATAACAACATATCTTTAAGGGATGATGGTGGAATTATTCAAAATTTAGCTTTAAGAAAAATCAACAAAAAAGCCAGATACATAAAAGTAATCGCAAAAAATATGGGCAATTGTCCGGATTGGCACAAAGGTACAGGAGGAAAAACCTGGATTTTTGCTGATGAGATTGTAGTTGAATAATACATAACCGTAGTACGACTCAAAGTCGTGCTACGGGTTTTTAAACAGCCTAAACTCAGTACTACACTCAAAGTCGTGCTACGGGTTTTACAACCTAAACTCAGTACTACACTCAAAGTCGTGCTACGGGTTTTTAAACAACCTAAACTCAGTACTACACTCTAAGTCGTGTTACGGATAACTTAAAATAACCCCTTTAAATTTTGACTCTAAGATTTTTTTTGTAAATAAAACATATAATAAATATCATCTATATTTTTGATGACATGGAGGATGTTTTTATTGCCTGAAATTCATAATCTAAAACCAATATAAATAAACTTTTTGCGTAACGAAAATTAGTGTTGTTTGACACAGACTAATAATATTTTGTAATTTTGTGCTAAATTTTAAAAAATCACAAGAAACTAATTCAAAGTCTTAAAATTCAATATAATATGGAAAAGAAAAAATTTATAACATGTGAAGGTAACTATGCTACATCATATATTGCATATATGTTTAGTGAAGTTGCTGCCATTTATCCTATCACTCCATCATCAGATATGGCGGAGTACATTGACCAATGGGCTGCCAATGGACAAAAGAACATTTTTGGGGAAACTGTAAGAGTTTCCGAAATGCAGTCAGAAGGCGGTGCATCAGGTGCTGTTCACGGGGCTTTACAAGCAGGTGCTTTAACAAGTACTTTTACTGCATCACAGGGATTATTGCTTATGATTCCTAATATGTACAAAATATCAGGCGAATTATTACCGGCAGTTTTTCATGTAAGTGCACGTAGTTTAGCTGCTCAGGCACTTTCAATTTTTGGTGACCATAGCGATGTTATGAGTTGTCGTCAGGCTGGTTTTGCAATGCTTGCAACAGGTAGTGCTCAGGAAATTATGGATATTGCCGGAGTTGCCCACTTAACTGCAATTAAAACAAGAATTCCTTTTATACATTTCTTTGATGGTTTTAGAACATCACACGAAATACAGAAAGTTGAAGCTATGGACCAGAATAAGATGGCTGAATTAGTTGATTATGATGCACTACAAAAATTTAGAGATAATGCTCTTAATCCTGAACATCCGGTTACTCGTGGTACTGCTCAAAATCCTGATATTTATTTCCAATCAAGAGAAGTAGCAGATAAATTTTATGATAATATTCCTGATATCGTTGATGAATATATGCAGGAAATGAAAGAAATTACAGGAAGAGAATATCACCCCTTTAATTATTATGGTGCCGAAGATGCTGAAAACATTGTAATTGCAATGGGTTCGATAACTGAAACAATAAAAGAAGTTGTTGATTATAAAAATGCCCGCGGTGAGAAAATAGGCTTGATAACAGTTCATCTTTACAGACCATTTTCAAAGGAATATTTTATGAAAGCTTGTCCTGAGTCAGTAAAAAGAATTTCTGTTCTCGACAGAACTAAAGAAATTGGTGCTAACGGAGAACCATTATATCTTGATGTAAGAGATTTGTTTTATGGCGAAGAAAATGCTCCAATAATTGTTGGTGGACGTTATGGGTTAAGTTCAAAAAACACTACACCTGCAATGATGATTTCTGTATTTGATAATCTTGCTTCCGAAAATCCTAAAAACCGTTTTACTGTTGGAATTAATGATGATGTTAAACATTCTTCATTGCCAATACTTCCCGAAATTAGTGTAGCTCCTGAAGGAACTTTCGAAGCTAAGTTCTACGGACTTGGTGCTGATGGTACTGTCGGTGCAAATAAAAACTCGATAAAAATTATTGGTGGATCAACTGATAAATATTGCCAGGCGTATTTTGCTTATGATTCTAAGAAATCAGGTGGTATAACTGTTTCTCACCTAAGATTTGGTGATAATCCTATTCGTTCCCCTTATCTTGTTGGAACTCCCGATTTTGTTGCTTGCCATGTTTCTGCATATCTTGATAAATATGACATGCTTAAAGGATTAAAAAAAGGTGGTACTTTTTTATTGAACAGTATTTGGGATGTAGAAGAAACAAAAGACAGACTCCCTGATAACATGAAGAAATATCTTGCTGAAAACGATATTTCAATGTATATAATCAATGCAACCATAATTGCCGAAAAAATTGGTCTTGGAAACAGAACAAATACTATTATGCAATCTGCTTTCTTTAAAGTTGCTGAAGTTATTCCTTACGAAGATGCAGTTGATGAAATGAAAACTGCAATTAAAAAATCATATGGAAAAAAAGGAGAAAATATTGTAAATATGAACTACGCTGCCGTTGATAATGGTGGTGCTATTGTTAAAGTGGAGATTCCTAAAGAATGGAAAAACATTATTCCAAAAGAAGAAAAAGAAGAAAAAGATTTGCCTGATTTTATTAAAAATGTAGCTGATCCTATTAATATGTTAAAAGGTGATGACCTTCCGGTAAGTGCATTTCTTGGTCGTGAAGATGGTACTTTTCCTGCCGGAACTACTGCTTACGAAAAACGTGGTGTTGCGGTAAATGTACCTGAATGGAATGCTGATAATTGTATACAATGTAATCAATGTGCTTATGTATGTCCTCATGCTGTAATTCGTCCGTTTCTTTTAACTGATGATGAAGCTGCAAATGCACCTGAAGGTACTAATACTATTAAGGGTATTGGAGCAACTAAAGAATATAATTTCAAAATTCAAATTAGTGTTCTTGATTGTACAGGATGCGGTAGTTGTGTTGAGGTTTGTCCATCAAAAACAAAAGCATTGGTTCTAAAACCAATCGGTACTCAGCTTGATGAAGTTGACAGATGGAATTATATGCACGAAAAAGTTGGTTATAAAGATGATGTTGTTCCTAAAGATAAAACTGTTAAAAATAGCCAGTTTTCTCAACCTTTATTTGAGTTCTCCGGAGCTTGTGCCGGTTGTGGAGAAACACCTTATATTAAAATTCTTACACAATTGTTTGGTAAAAGAATGATGATATCCAATGCGACAGGATGTTCTTCAATTTATGGTGCTGCCGCTCCTTCAACTCCTTATTGTCCAAGCCGGGTAAATGGTCACGGACCAGCATGGGCAAATTCATTATTCGAAGATAACGCAGAATACGGATATGGAATGTCTGTTGGTGTTTCAAAAATGAGAGAACGTCTTGTTGATAGAATGCAAAAAGCTATGAAAAAAGACTTCGCTGCTGAAACAAAAGAAGCAATGCAGGAATGGATTGATGCAAAAGATGATGCAGTAAATTCTGAAATAGCTTCAGGAAAAGTTGTTAAATCTCTCGAAAATGAAACTGATCCTTTAGCAGAAAATATTCTTAATCTAAAACAATATCTAGTAAAAAAATCACAATGGATTATTGGTGGTGACGGATGGGCTTATGATATTGGATATGGAGGATTAGACCATGTTCTTGCTACAGGTGCAGATGTAAATGTATTAGTTTTGGATACTGAAGTTTATTCTAATACCGGAGGACAAGCATCTAAATCAACTCCTACAGGTGCAGTTGCTAAATTTGCTGCCTCAGGAATGAAGGTACGGAAAAAAGACCTTGGTGCAATGTTTATGACTTACGGTTATGTTTATGTTGCACAGATTTCGATGGGTGCAAGTCAGTCACAGGTTTTCAAAGCTGTAAAAGAAGCAGAAGCATATCCCGGTCCTTCAATAATTATTGCTTATTCTCCTTGTATTGCTCATGGTATCAAAGGTGGTTTAACAGGATCTCAGGCAGAAGAGAAATTTGCTGTCGAAGCCGGTTATTGGCATAATTATCGTTTTAACCCTCTTCTTGAAAAAGAAGGTAAAAACCCATTTACTCTTGATTCGAAAGAACCGGATTGGAGTAGATTCCAAGATTTCCTTAACCATGAAGTAAGATATACTTCTCTTACTAAAACTTTCCCCGATGAAGCAAAAAGATTATTCAAAATTGCTGAAGAGGATGCTAAGTGGAGATATAACAATTATGTGAGAATGTCTAAAATGGATTTTTCAAAGTAATTGAATAAGAATTTCTAATTTTAGAACCGGATTCTAAGGAGTCCGGTTTTTTTGTTTTACCAATGGTTCTATGTTGAATTTGGTGAATAAATATAAAGCCACAGATTCACAGATTAATTTTTTAACATCTGTAAATTTGTAGCAAATAATAGTTTTATTATGACAGATAATTTTTTTGATATTAATTCGGAAAATATTGTAAATTTTAGTTCAAATAGTTCTTTTGTAATTAAAGCTGATTATAACCAGATTATTGATTATAATACTCCTTTATTCAGGTATTTTGAATTATTGAATTTTATTTGTTTATTGAAAAATAAAGAGAATAAACTAATTAAACCTGAAAAGTGGGATGATAAATATGAAAATCTTTTATTGCAACAAATTCTAGAAACAAGTGATGGAAGATAGTATCATTTACATGAATTAAGAAAAGAATATTATGCTCAATGTTGGACTCTCAATGAAGAAGAATCAGATGCATTCTGGAGAATTTATTCACCTAATAAAAGCAGGGTTCGAGTAAAGATAACAATTGGGAGGTTATTTAAATCATTTTATAATGAAACTTGTAAAGAAACAGATGATCAATCTTTTATAGGAAAAGTAATATATATGTCAAAAGAGGAACTGATAAAATATCTTGAAAATAACATTAATAATTTTTTTAAAAATGATAATGGGATAACAAATATTGTGCGAACTCTTTTAATTAAAAGAAATGAATTTATTCATGAGAATGAAGTAAGGATAATTTATAGAGGAAATGAAAAGAGGATTGATTTAAATAAATCTTCTTACCATTACGATGTTGATCCTCATTATTTAATTGAAGAAGTTTTATTTGATCCTCGGTTTAAACAAAATGAATTTTATGAAAAAGAAAATATTATTAAAAAATTAGGTTTTAAAGGTAAAGTTGAGATGTCGGATTTATATGAAATTCCACAATTGAAATTAATAATAGATTATCCTTAAATATTAATAAATTAATTATGAAAACCACAAAATTTATTATCATAGCATTTTTAGTTAGTATGATTGCAGCATGCACTAATAATGCAGAAAAACAAATAATTGCTAATAACGACCATCTTTTATTGGCAACATTGTTTCAACAAAAAGCAGCTGAAAAAAGAGCATTGTCTTATCAAGCATTTAATATGGCGAAGCTGGTGCTTGACAATGAAATGAGAAGAGCCGGATTAACAAAAAAGCTTGCGATAGTTGTTGATATTGATGAAACTATACTTGACAACAGTCCTTTCGAAGCAAAATGTATAATCGAAAATTCTGATTATCCAAAGTATTGGAATGAATGGTGCGAACTTGCAAATGCAAGACCACTTGCCGGTTCAGTTGAGTTTTTGAATTATGCAAAATCAAAAGGTGTGGATGTGTTTTATATTACCAATAGAAAAATAAAAATTTACGATGCTACTATAAAAAATCTTCATGAGAAGGGTTTTCCTTTTGCTGATAAAGAACATCTTTTAATGAGAACCGATAAATCTGACAAGGAGCCTCGTAGAAATATTGTAAAAGCCAATCATGAAATAGTTTTATTGATGGGAGACAATCTTGGTGACTTCCTGAATATTTTTGATAATAAAAATATTGAAGAAAGATTTTCTTTGACTGATAGTCTGAGAAATGAGTTTGGAAGAAAATTTATTGTATTGCCAAATCCTATGTACGGAAGTTGGGTAAATGAACTCATTTATAATAATTTCGATCTTACAAAAGAAGAAAAAATTGTGAAGTTTAAAGAGCAGTTAATTGATTTTTAAGATACAGAAATCTGAATAATGAATATCGAACACCGATTTTTGATTTGCGAAGTACTAAAAATCTAAAATCTAAAATCGTTAATCGGTGTTCGATATTAAAACTGTTTTTTATTTTATTGCATTACAGACAAGTGCTAATTTATCTCAAAAGTAAAAGGAAGCCTTGCTTGTACACCTTCCATTTCTGAAATTTCTTTTATGTAGTTATAATAATTATAGTGCTGACCAAGTTCACTTTTTATTAACATGGCTTTTGTATTATTGAATAATTCAGTAAATATTTCCTGGAAAGGATCTTTTTGTTCAGGAAGCTCAATAACTCTATAATCTGGAAGTTCAGCAATTTCGACAGCTGCAGCTATTGCATCTTCTATTCCGCCTAATTCATCAATTAAGCCAATTCGCAATGCATCCACTCCACACCATACCCTTCCTTGTCCGATTTTATTCACTTGTTCGGTGGTCATATTTCTTCCTTCAGCAACAAGATTTAAAAATTCATTATATATTTTATCAACACCTTTCTGTATGATTTTTCTTTGATAAGTTGTTAAAGGACGGTTTGCAGTCATATAATCTGAATTTTCATTTGTTTTTACATTATCATAAGTAATCCCAAGTTTATTTTTATAAAAATCTTTAAGGTTAGGAATAATTCCAAAAACACCAATAGATCCTGTAAGTGTTGTTGGGTCGGCAAATATTTTATCAGCAGAACAAGATATCCAGTAACCACCTGAAGCAGCAAGATTACCCATTGAAACAATAACAGGTTTTACTTTGCTTGTAAGTTCAACTTCTCTGCGAATAACTTCAGAAGCAAGTGCACTTCCTCCACCGGAATTTACACGGAAAACTACTGCTTTTATGTTATCGTCGAGTCTTGCTTTACGAAGTGTTTTTGAAATTTTTTCTGAACCAATTTCACGTTCGCCACCTTCACCTCCGCCAATAGAGCCAATTGCATAAACAATAGCTACTTTGTTTCTGCTACGTTTAATAGTTTCTGAAGTGGCAGGAGCGTTAGTATATTTACTCATAGATAATGTATTGATTTTGTCTTTTTCGCCAATTCCGAGTTTGTTGCGGAGAACTTCAAGAACTTCATCTTTATACATTATCTTATCAATAAAATTATGTTTTAGTGCTTGGTCTGCTTCAGTAACATCAAGATTGTTAGCAATAAGATTTAAATTTTCAATCGAAATACTTCTGGTTTCTGAAATTGCTTCAAGTAATTTCCCCCAAATAGAATTTACGAGAGTCTGCATTTGCTCACGATTAGCTTTGCTCATTTTATCCAAAATAAGTGGTTCGACTGCACTTTTATATTTTCCTACTTTAATAATTTGAGCTTCAATATCTAATTTTTCGAGAGTACCTTTTAAAAACATAATTTCGGCATCTAAACCTTTAAACATAATATCTCCGTCAGGATTAAGAATTATTTCATCAGCTACAGTTGCAAGATAATATGCAGTTGTTGAATAAGATTCAGCATAACTGATAATAAATTTTCCTGATTCTTTGAATGCAATCATTGCATTACGAATTTCTTCAAGTGTAGAAATACCTGTTGGAATACTACTTAGATCAAGGTAAATACCTTTTATGTTTTCATCTGTTGCAGCTTTTTTTAAGTTTTTCAATACATCATTTAATCCTGCGGTATTGTTTGATTTCATATTTTGGAAATCAAAATTTTCAAAAGGATTATTTGGAGTACGATCGTAAATAGGCTTGTCGAAAGTTAAACGTAACAATGATTTCTCTTTTACATCAACTGCTTTGTCATCTGCAAATGATGCAATAGAAGCAATTAATCCTATAAAAAGAAAAAATACTATAATAAATGTCAGGAAGAAACCCAACATTGATGCAAACATAAATTTAAAGAATTGTTTCATGATATTTTTGTTTAGATAATTTATATAAAGTTGGTTTATCAATGCAATAATAAGAAATATTTCTTAATGCTCAGCAGTGTTTTAGAAATTATATCTTCAATTAATTAAATATCAACAGTAGTATGTGAATAATTATTTTTAAATTCTATTTAATGAACAATTAAAGTTGTGATATTTGTTTTTGCAGATCATAAAAAATGAAGGAATTTAAAATTTTTAAGAAATCAATTTTAATTATTATTCTTTTTTGTTTTTACAACGGAAGTTATAATTTGCCGGCCTCAAACGTGGATAGTATTCCTGACTATGATAATGAAATTGCAAATATTCCTTTTTTTGTCAACAGTCTAAAAAGAAATATAAATGTGTTTATTATTAATCCTGAATTATACAAAATAAATGAGACACGTATTATTATTAGAAAAAAAATTAGCTCATTATATAAAATAATGACAATTGGAAAAATGTCGTGTAATGAATTGGCTGTTTTTCTTCATTCAAACAATTCTGAAATTTCAATTCTACAAGCAAAAAATATTTCGAAATTGTATATTAGTGAATCGAATAAAGAGGGTGTAAATCATGATATTGCATTTAGTCAAATGTGTCTTGAAACAGGTTTTCTGAAATTTAATGGAGTTGTTCATCCAAATCAAAATAATTTTTGTGGTTTAGGGACAATAAATATTGATAATTGTGGACAAAAATTCAATTCAAAAAAAGAAGGAATAAGGGCGCATATTCAACATTTAAAAGCATATGCCAGTGATGAATCGATAAAAAATGCATTGCTTGATAATAGATTTTATTTTGTAGAACGCGGAATATCACCAACTGTTGATAATCTCTCCGGAAGATGGGCATCTGATCCGGAATATAGTAACAAGATTAAAAGTATTCTAGATAGGCTGTGGAGAGGATAGATTCACAGAATATTTTACTAAATATTTTATTTTCATAAGTAATTTTATATTGATTTCTTCAAAAGAAATTAACAATCCTCAAATTTTAAAAATCTTATTGTAATTTTGGATATTATCAATTTTTGGCTCTGCAATGTATAATAATGTATATCTTCTTTTGGGAAGTAATCTTGGTGAAAAATTATTAATTCTAAAGAAAGCTTTGGAATTTATCAGGATTGAAATAGGTGATGTTGTTAAATGTTCATCATTTTATGAATCTGAGCCATGGGGTTTTTCCTCTGAAGATATATTTGTAAATCAGGTTGTCTTGATTAAAACGGAATTGTCTCCTTTTATTATTTTAAAAAAAAATCAGGAAATCGAAAAAAAATTAGGAAGGAAAAAACATGGAGACCGCTATCAATCAAGATTAATTGATATTGACATTCTTTTTTTTAATGATGATATTATAGAAACTGAAGAGCTTATTATTCCACATAAGCAACTACACAAACGGATGTTTACACTTTTGCCGCTTTATGAATTAGATAAAAATCTTTTACATCCTAAATTCGGAAAAACTATTTCGGAATTGATAGAAAAATGCAAAGATGAAATTAAAGTAAAAGTGATTAAAAAGTTTTGAAAAATATTATAAATGAAATATAATTATATAGCAATTGAGGGAACTATTGGAGCCGGTAAAACTACTTTAGCAGAAAAAATTGCTGAGCAATATAATGCAAAGTTAATTTTAGAACAATTTGAGGATAATGATTTCCTTCCGAAGTTTTATAAGGAACCGGATAAATATGCTTTTCCTTTGGAAATGTCTTTTATGGCTTCCCGTTTTCAGCAATTAAAGGATCAATTATCAAATCAGGATCTTTTTAAGAGTTTTACGATTGCTGATTATTTTATTAATAAAACATTGATTTTTGCACGAAATACTTTGAAGGATGATGAATATGCGTTGTTCTCAAAGTTTTTCAATTTTATAAATTCATCTCTCCCAAAACCTGATCTTTTGGTTTATCTCTATGTTGATGTAGATCGTTTAAAAAATAACATTGTAAATCGTGGGCGCGAATATGAGAAAAATATTAAAAAATCATACCTTGATAAAATTCAAAGTGGATATTTTAATTATATTCGACAACAACGCAAAATGCGAATCCTTATTATTGATGCAAATAATATCGATTTTGTGAAAAACCAAGATGATTATTATAAAATAATAAATGTTATAAAACAGTCGTACGAAATTGGAATCCATAGAATAGAACTAACATAAGGTCAGTCACAACTTGGTTTCCGAAAAACAGACTAATAATAAAAAGCCCCTTAAACCGATAATACCGGAAGGGGCTTTTTTCATGAAAAAAAATCAAATTTTTCTATTTTACTAAAGCGATAAAATCAGCTTCGTTTTCGTAATTGATAAATTCTCTGTCAGCTTTAGCTTGAGCTTTTAAAGCAGGGCATTTTTCAATTGCCTTTAACAGATATTCATACATCATTGATGTGTTTGTAGTACGTGATCCAATTATAGCAAGTAAATAATAAGTTTCTGCGGTATTTTCTTTTGTGCATTTAAGAGTTTTTTCTGCAGCTTCAATATTACCTGTCATCATCTGAGCTAAAGCAACATTATAATCACATTTTGTATTTCCGAATAAGCTTAATGCTTTATCGTAATTTCCATTTTCAATTTCGATAACACCGAGATTATAATCAACATTTTCGCCTAAGCTTTTTGCTTTAAGGAAATGTTCACCGGCTTCTTTATAATTACCTAATTTGCATGCAAGAACTCCTAAGTTGTTAATAATTTTTCCATTATTTTCTGTTAACTCATTAGCTTTAGCGAGAAATTTTGAGGCCTTGTCGTAATTTCCAAGTTCAATATTTACCATTCCTAAGTTGTTATATGCACTCCAGCATTTTGGGTGTAATGAAATAACATCTTTGTAAATAGCTAATTTTGTATTTAGGTCATTAATAAGAGTTGCAGCAAACATTAATTCTTTTCCATCAAGTTGTGATGGGTCTGAAGTAGCAAGTTTTACAATTTCTTCGCTTGAAAGTTTTGGTTCATAACAGTTAACAAAAATATCTGATCTTCTTAACGGAGGTAAAATATTTTCTTCAATTTCAGGATAAATTACAATCATATTTCTGATTTCCTGCTCTTTTAAGTCAGGAGTTGCAGCAGATTTTACAACATTAAGAATTATGTTTTTATCGGCAATATCAGAAGTAGTAATTGCATCAATGAATCCATTCCAGTCTGGTCCGTAATGATTAAGAACAAATGTAATGTCTTCTTCAACATTATTAATATTAAGTTTCGAATCTTTTGCTTTTGCTAATTGTTTAATTTTTCGAAGCATGTATTTATGAGCTGTTTTAGATCTGTTTTCTGAAAGTCCTTCGTTGAAAGTTTCTTCACCTTCGGGAGAAGCCCAGCCATTAAGTTCGATATTTTTTATTACCCAACCTTCATTAATAAAATCAAATATTTTATTTAATGATTCTTTTGATTCAGGAGCTTTGTTCATTGGTACTCTCCAGTTTAGATTATGTCTGTTAACCTGGTAGAAAAGACCTGAATTTTTTGTAATAATATTTTCCTTTACATAATTATGATAAGCGATAATCATATTTTCGTTATCAAATATTCTTTCTGAAGTATAGATAACTCCGTCAGCTAATTTTCTTTTTCCAATTTCGATAAAAGTTGCACTTGCTTTTATTTCTTCAAGATTTGAATAAACTATGTCTTCTGCTTTATAAACAATTGGTCTAATAATCAACTCAGAATTGTTCATTTCAGGAGTGTAATCAACTTCAGTATAATAAGTAAAAGATCCACCTGTTTTATTATTAATAAGAGTGCCATCACCACTTACATCTTCACCTATTAATGAGAAGCTTGGAAGAACAGTTTCACCACCATTATAAGTTAATACAGGAGTTAAACACATTGCAGATTTTTTGCTGAAGTATTTTTCCGGAACGTTTCCTTTTATAGTAACTTTAATTTTTTCGCCATGTTCTTCAAGAACTTTTGGAGTAGCATCTATAGTTACTTCGTCAAATATTTTCACCATACTTTTTATGCTACCTTGTCCGAATTTATATGTTAATCCAAGACCCAATGAGCTATACACATCTTTTTTACTATCAGCAACCCAAGAAGCGTCAAGAATATCAGATTCGGAAAGTTTCCAAGTCACGTCCAGATTTAAATCCCAACTCTCAGCTAATTCATAATCAACTCCAAAACCAACAGGTACTATTAACTCAACTTTTCTGCTATTAAAACCACCGCCCTTATCAATTTCAGGACTGTTTTCATCACCGAAAATACGGATTTGCTTACCACCTTCAAACAACGTCGACCTAAACTGTACTTGTCCAAAACCAATTAAACCATGAACTGAAATTAATCTATTAGGTTTAAAACCAAAAATTAAATTACTAAAGTTAACTTTTGTATTGATAGTAAAATCATATAAATCTGAATCAAATGTGCGGTTTAAACTTTCTCCTCTATCTTCATCTATAGCTCTATAAAAACGAACATCTAAACCAAAAATAGGAGTAAGTTGCCTTCCGAAATACATATCTCCTCCAGGACCAAATTCATATCCCGAAATATCACCGAAAAGAAAGTTCCCTCCGATGTGACCACCAGAGAACCAATATGGGGCAAATGATCCTGTTTTTACTTTTATTTCAGCTTTTTCTTCTGTTCCCTGTCCATAAAAGATTACAGGGATAATTGCAAAAACTGTAATTGCAATTGTTTTTAAAATAATTTGATTGATTTTTTTCATGATATTTTTATTGAATTAATATGTAATGTTGATTTTCTTAACTAACAAATGTATATATAATTATTGTAATTATCAAACATTTAGTGAAATTATTTTCTTTAATGAACAAAAGTAATCTTTTTATATAAATTTTTCAAAAAAATAATAATATTTTTTTTGATTTTATTATATATGTAATTACCATCTTTATAGACAGATAGTATAAATAGTACGTAGAATAAATAAAATAGTTACATTTTTGAAAATTTTGAAAAGAGATCCCAAATAACTATTCCTGCACAAACCGAAATATTTATTGAGTGTTTTGTCCCAAATTGTGGTACTTCGATACAAGTATCTATCATATTCATAATTTGTGTATCAATGCCTTTTACTTCATGACCAAAAATAATAGCAAGTTTTTTGTTTTTATCCGGGAAATATTTATCTAAATAAATACTTTTATCTGCTTGTTCTATGCCAATAATTGAGTAGTTATTCTTTTTAAGTAATTCTATTGAGTCGGAAGTTTTGTTAAAATATTCCCAATCAACAGTTTCGGTTGAACCTAGTGCAGTTTTCTGAATATCTTTATTTGGAGGTGTAGCAGTAATTCCACACAAATGAATTTCTTCAATCATAAATGCATCTGATGTTCTGAATACCGACCCAATATTGTTTAAACTTCTTATATTGTCAAGGACAATTGTTATTGGAGTTTTTTTTGCTTTCTTGAACTCCTCTACACTAATTCTTCCCAATTCGCTGTTTTTCGTTTTTCTCATTAATAAATGTATTCTGTTAATTTGAATAAATACAAAAGTAGATGAAAAAAATAAATGATTAAGAATTTTAGATTTATCTTTAAAAAACTTTAGTCATCAGTATAGAATTGCTTTGTTATATTTTACATTTTGGGCGTTTTACTTTTAAAAATAGTAAAGTTAATCTGCACTAGTATTGCTAGATAATCTTAACTTTGTTTTTCAATTTTAATAAAAAACATTGGTAGAGCATAAGAAAAAAATAGCAGAAACACCTTTAATGAAGCAATACAATTCCATTAAGGCTAAATATCCTGATGCAATGTTGCTTTTTCGAGTTGGTGATTTTTATGAAACATTTGGAGAAGACGCTATAAAAGCTGCAAATATTCTTGGAATAGTGTTGACACGAAGAGCAAATGGTGCGGCTTCTTATATAGAACTGGCCGGATTTCCGCATCATTCTATTGATATTTATCTGCCAAAACTTGTAAGGGCAGGACAAAGGGTGGCTATTTGCGATCAGCTTGAAGACCCGAAACTTACAAAAGAAATTGTTAAGCGGGGAGTTACCGAACTTGTTACTCCGGGAGTTTCGTATAATGATAAAATTCTTGAGCAAAAAGAGAATAATTTTCTGGCAAGTATTCATTTACATGGAAATAATTCAGGTATTTCATTTCTTGATATTTCGACCGGAGAGTTTTTTGTTACAGAGGGTTCGCTGGAATATGTTGATAAGCTTATTCAAAGCTTTAAACCCAGCGAAATTATTATTCAGAAAAATAAAAAAGAGAGGTTTTTTGAAATATTCGGAAATAAACATTTTATTTCTACTTTCGAAGATTGGGTTTTTACAAAGGAGTTTTCTTACGATTTATTGCTAAAACATTTTGGAACAACTTCTTTAAAAGGTTTCGGGATAGAGAATCTTGAGAATGCTATTATTGCTGCAGGAGCTGCTTTCCATTATCTTGCTGAAACTCATCACGACAAGGTAAATCATATTACAAAAATTTCGAGGATTGAGGAAGATAAATATGTGTGGCTCGACAGATTCACAATTCGTAATCTTGAGTTGATTTCTTCTCCAAATGAAGATGCAACAACTTTACTTGATGTTATCGATCAAACAATCAGCCCGATGGGTTCGCGATTATTAAAAAGATGGATTGTGCTTCCACTGAAAGAAAAACAACCCATTGAAGAACGACTTGATATAATTGAATATCTGATAAAGAATAAAAATATTAATGATGTTCTTTGTAGAAACTTTAAAGTTATTGGCGATCTTGAGCGTTTGATTTCAAAAGTGGCAATTGAAAGAGTTAACCCCAGAGAATTGATTCAACTGAAAAGAGCTCTTCATTCGGTTGAAACAATTAAAAATACTTGTGAGCACTCTGAAAATCCAGCATTAAAAAAGATTGGAGAACAACTAAATTTTTGCCCTTCTATTCGCAGCAGAATTGAGAAGGAAATAAATGAAGATCCACCAGCTATGTTAAATAAAGGTAGTATTATTGCTGATGGAGTTTCTGTGGAATTGGACGAACTCAGAAAATTGATGTTTTTCGGAAAGGACCACCTTGTTAAAATTCGTGAAAGAGAAGTTGAGAACACAGGAATTACTTCTTTGAAAATAGGTTATAATAATGTATTTGGGTATTATCTGGAAGTAACAAACAGGTTTAAAGATCAAGTACCTGAAGAATGGCATCGTAAACAAACTCTTACAAATGCCGAAAGATATATTACCGAAGAGCTAAAAGAATATGAAGAAAAAATTCTAAATGCCGAAGAAAAAATCCTTACTCTTGAAACTAAATTATTTGAAGAATTAGTTATTAGTCTGGCTGATTACATTAGAACAATACAAACGGATTCGATTTTGATTGCACGACTTGATGCTTTGCAGTCATTTGCTGTGGTCTCGGAAGCAAATAATTATAAACGTCCGAAAATTAATAATTCATACATTATTGATATCAAAGACGGAAGGCATCCTGTTATTGAAAAAGAACTTCCGCTTGATGAAAAATATATTGCCAACGATGTTTATCTGGATAATAAAAATCAACAAATAATTATAATTACAGGTCCAAATATGTCTGGGAAATCTGCATACTTGCGGCAGACAGCATTGATTGTTTTGTTGGCACAACTTGGTTGTTTTGTGCCTGCTGAATCAGCAGATATTGGCTTGGTTGATAAAATTTTCACACGTGTAGGCGCATCAGATAATATTTCTTCAGGTGAATCTACTTTTATGGTTGAGATGAACGAAACTGCCAGTATTTTGAATAATATTTCAGATCGTAGTTTGATTCTTCTTGACGAAATAGGCAGAGGAACAAGTACTTATGATGGTATTTCAATTGCATGGTCTATTTCCGAGTATCTTCATAATCATCCTATGTTCAGAGCAAAAGTTTTGTTTGCAACACATTATCATGAGCTCAACGAAATGACATCCACAATGAAAAGGATAAAAAATTATCATGTTTCAGTTAAAGAAATTGGTAATAAGGTCATCTTTTTGAGAAAAATGAAGAAGGGTGGAAGTGAACATAGTTTTGGAATTCATGTTGCAAAAATGGCAGGAATGCCAGCAAAAGTTATTGAAAGAGCAAATCAGTTGCTAGAACAACTTGAAAAATCACATACAAGCGAGGAACTTACAAAAACAACCAAAGGAAAAAATAAAAAATCTGACTACGATAACTATCAGTTAAGTTTTATTAATCTTGACGATCCCCTTCTTTTACAGATAAAAGAAGATATTTTAAATACCGACATTAATACACTAACTCCTGTTGAGGCTCTTATGAAACTTAATGAGATTAAGAAGTTGCTGGGAAAGTAATTTGTTGTGATTGTTTGTAATATTCAAGTTTCTTGTATTTTGTTTTTTGTTTCTTAGTAAATCTAAAATTTATAATCTTTTTTCGAAGAAACCACTATTTTAATAAAAAGAGCATAATTTTCTTGTTGGTTTATAAAAATGTTTTTACTTTTGCAAATTCAAAAACGCGAAAGTAGCTCAGCTGGTAGAGCACGACCTTGCCAAGGTCGGGGTCGCGGGTCCGAATCCCGTCTTTCGCTCTAATCCCGATGAAAATTGAAATTCGGGATTTTTCTTTGAAATATCTGCCCAGGTGGTGGAATTGGTAGACACGTTGGACTTAAAATCCAATGATCATTGCGATCGTGCGGGTTCAATTCCCGCTCTGGGTACTTTGCAAAAACCTCTCTTATTTTAAATTTGAGGGGTTTTTTGTTTTTAACTACTTTACTAATTCTTAACAATTTTGCAACCCCGATAGTTATCGGGGAAAGATGTTTATAAATACGACTGAAATAAGTCCGTATGGACGCACCAAACTATAAGTTTGGGAAATAGTAATGCGGTACAGAACAAAACTGGAAATTTTGCGATCCTGTTCCGTACAAGTATAAAAGCAAAATTTCAAGTATACGTGAAATTGTATTAATCATATGTCCACGACATAATTCCGATGGAAAAATTTGATTATAATTTTACAAAAAAACGACCTGCAAAAATTTACAGATCGTTTTTAAGATATGTGATTAATAAAGGAGAAACCAACTCTTTTAAAATGGCGAGCACTCCATCATTTCATATTTGTTTTTACCGGTTTTATATTTGTTACCAAATGAACTTGAACTTCCACCAAATAGCGACACATTATCAAGTTCGAAGATGAGTGAAATTTCGTGAGCACCACCGGTTTTCAAAAGGTCATCATCTAAAGCCAGATCATAACTGTACATTACTTTAACTCTTGATACTTCGTTAAAGATTGTGTTTATCCCAAGTAGTAAGACTAAAGATTCAGCATTAGCAAAGCTGAATTCACTATTTCTGTACCAGATACCTCCGTAAAGACTTTTGTAATACATATTCAGTCCAAGAGCAAAAGTTTGAAATTCGCCTTGTTTTTCATAGTAAATTCCGGGATTGATTTTTTTCTCAGAATAGTTATGAGAAGATCTATTTCTGGAAGAACTATATCTTTTTGAGTAACCTTCAGTTTCAATAATCATATCCGCATGGATAACATATTTTCTTGGTAAAGGAGCTGAATTATCAAAAAACGAAACGCTAGGTGCAAAAACATGATGAACAGCAAAACCAAAAGTTCCAAAAATATTGGTAGTACTATGTGAAGGCTGAGCAAATCTAAAAACTGCTCCTACATTAAAATCAGGATAAGACAACTGATCGTTTCCGGGAGTAATAAATCCTGTTTCATAAATATTTCCGTATCTTGGATTTATCTGATCAGTAAAAACATATTTGTCCCAGTTAACATTTTTCTGAACAAAAGAAGACATAATTCCCACCTGAGTAAAAATGGATTCAGTTAACCTGATACGAACAGCAGCTAATAAAGAAGCTGTAGATGTTTCCAAAAATCCGGCACCGGCTCTGTCTTTGTCAAACATCAACCCTAAACCCCCTGAACCGGGAAACTCTCTGATAGAAACATCCGCATTAAAATTATAGGTCTGAAAATCATTCCTGAGGTTAGGCCATTGTTTTCGATAATCAAGCCTTGTTCTCAGTCCCTGAGATATTCCAGTATAAGCTGGATTATAATAAAGCGGATTACTGAAAAATTGCGAATAATTTGGATCTTGTGCCTGAGCAGTCTTTGTTGAAAAAGTTCCAATCAAAGAAAAGACAAACAAGAAAACGAATATTTTAGTTTTTATATACATATTCTTTATCTTATTAATGTAACAGTACCTGTAGTTTCTAATGCACCATTTTCGTTGTTACCAACAGATTTGCCTTCCCAGACAGAACCATCAACGAAAGTTGCTTTTATTCTCCAAAGATAAACATCCATTGGCATGAGTTCTCCATTATACATACCGTCCCAACTTTCGGAAGGACAACCGGCAGCATCCAGTTCCTGAGACTGCCATAACAAATGACCCCAATTATCGTATATCTTTATATCATATTGTAATAAATTCACTCCTTTAGGTTGGAATACCCTTACTTCGGATGTTGGATTATCTGGTGAAAATGCATTTGGTACAAACAATCCTTTAAAAAGGAATTGATAAATAAATGACATTGTATCCGGACAATCATATTCGTTCCATGAGATCAATTCAATAATATAATTACCATCTGCATCATATTGGTATTGAGGATCTGTTTCTTCAGAATCACCACCATCACCAAATAACCAGAAGTAATCAACACCACCCTGAGTTTCGTTAGTAAATTGTAATTGACCCTGAACATTATCGTAATTTTCAACGAAAGAGAAATTACTGTATGGAACAGGATAAACGGTAACAGCTTGAATAGATGTGTCAATACAAGTATGCTCGTTAGAAACAATAAGTCTCACATCATAAGCACCAGTGGAATCATAAATATAATATGGATTTGCAAATGATGATGTGTCTTTTCTTGTTAGAGAATCACCAAAATTCCAATCCCAGTTGGTAATTATTCCGTTAATTCCGTCAGAGATATCTGTGAAATTAGTTGATTTAGACATACAAGCATTTATCCATTCGAAATCTGCAACAGGTAACGGATTAACCGCTACAGTTTTTATTATTGAGTCGTAGCAAGCGTTTTCTGCTGTGATATATAATTTTACATCAAAACTGTCTGCAATATTATACTGATACCATGGGTTTTGTTCGTTTGAAGAATCAGCAGAGTCAGGATAATTAAAGTTCCATAACCAAGAAATCAATTCAGTTCCATTAGTATTTGATATATCATTGAAATATGAAATTTCATTAAAACAAACTGCATTACAACTAAAATCTGCAATAGGTGAAGGTAACACAATTATTGATTTAATAATAGTATCTGAAATCGTTTCAGCACCAATATTGCTGTAAATAATTAGTCTTATTTCAAAAGTGCCAGGCATAACAAAAGCATGAGTAATCACAGGACAATGTTCATTGTAAGTTGTGTCATAGCCATCACCAAAGTTCCAGTACCACTGAGAAATTATATCAGAATAAATTGAGCTGTCGAAGAAATTCAATATAAAGTTCTGACAAAGTAAAGTATCCAAAACAGCGAAATCAGCTCTGATACAATATTCTCTGAAAATTTCCTTACTAATTGTATCCTGACAGCCATTAATATTTAAAACAACAAGTGAAACATCATAAAATCCAGGATTAGAATAAGCATGAGGAATATCTGGGTTAGCAGGTGCAACAATAGTTTCGTTAGGAGTACCATCACCAAATATCCAAGTCCATGATTGAATTGGAGCTCCATTTCCATCCGATAGATCATCAAAATATACTAAACTGTCGCAGATATTACTTTCATAAGTGAAATCAGGAATTGGCAGATTTTCAACAATAATTTGGTTATAAATAGTAAGACTGCAACCAAACTGATCCATAGCTTCAAGAGAAACTGTGTAAGCTCCCGGTGAAGTAAAATTATGTGTAGGAAATTCAATATTTGATGTATTGTTTATTCCGGAAGCAATATCCCCAAAATCCCAATTAAACAGAATAAGAGTGTCTCCTGGCGGATTATTCAACTGTGGAGTAAATGAAGTTGTTTGACCAAAACAAGTTTGTGAATAAGTAAAATCAAATTCAAGTCCTGCAGGGATGCAAACAGTGTCAACAAAAGTTTGCTGACATCCTCTTCCATCAGTAACCATCAGTGAAACTTCATAACATGTGTCAACAGTATAGTAATCATGAATAGGATTTCTTAAAGTTGAATTATAACCCGGTTCAAATGTCCAGAACCACTCAGCTATAGAAGTTTGAAAAGCATAAGAGGAATCGGTAAAATACACTAATCCACTCTGACAAGCATCAACCGAATAGTTGAAATTAGCAGTTGGCAAAGGATTAACAATAACTTCACGAGATAATGAATCCGTACAACCACTCAGACAAGTAACAACAAGCTGCACCTGATAAGTTCCAATATTCTCATAAACATGAATTGGGTTTTGAAGTACCGAAGTATTACTTCCCGAAGTAGGATCTCCAAAGTCCCAAGCCCATTCGGTTATCGGATCACCGTTACCAGAAGAAGAATAATCAGTAAAATATGTAGTATCACTCTGACAAGCATTTGTGTAATCAAATATTGCTTGTGGTTTTGGCGAAATTGTTACAATATGAGAAATTGAGTTTTCGCATCCGCCTGTATCCACAACAGATAAAATAACATTAAAATTGCCTGTGGTTAGATACATATAAACCGGATTTTGTTGATTTGAAGTTGGACTTCCGTCACCAAAGTTCCATTCAAAAATTACAATTGATCCAATATCTATTAAAATGGAGTCAGCATAGAAATATGTAAGATCATCAAAACAAGTAGGTGTACTTGTTATGAAGTCAACAGGTGGAAGTTCTGCAGAAACAACCTGCTGGATCGAAGTACCAGAACAACCATAGGAGTTAAAAACTATTAAACTAACATCATAAACTCCTGCTTGAGTAAAGCTGTGAATAGGGTTTTGTGTTGAGGAATAATTATTATTTCCGGAAGCAAGATCACCAAAATCCCAAGCCCATTGCGAAATTGCATAAGCTCCCACAGCAGTTGAATTATCGGTAAACTGAACCGGCTGATCACCGCATGCATCTTCAAATTCGAAATCAGCTAAAGGTGAATCAACAATAATAACATTTTGAGAAGCAGAATTTTCGCAGCTGTCAGTAGTTATTACCCAAAGGTCAACCTGGAAAGTTCCGGATGTTAAATATGTGTGTGTAATATCTGGACTATCAGGATAATCAACTGTGTAAGTTGTCCCATCGCCCATATCCCAAATCCACTGAACCACATATCCTGATGCAGGTGAAGTATTATCAGTAAACTGAATATCACTATTCTGACATGCCGGAGATGAATAAGAAAATCCGACTACAGGTGTAGGATGAACATCAATAATATGTGAAACACTATTTTCACAACCTTCGACATCTGTAACTGTTAATATAACAGTATATTCACCAGGTACAACATATAAATGTTCTGGATCCTGTGCAGATGAAGTTTGCCCGTCGCCAAAGTCCCAAACATGATCAGTAATTGTTGCCATATTTGTGATGTCTGTATCAATAAAGAAATGAGTTAATTGATTTTCGCATGTAAGATCCCAGTAATACTCAACATCAGGTTCAGGGTTTACAGTAACAGTATTAGTATCAGTATCGAAACATTGATTATAATTTTCAATAATCAGCATTACATCATAATCACCGGCTTCGGTAAATATATGACTTGGATTTTGCAATTCAGAAGTATTTGCAGTACCCGATAACGGATCATCAAATCTCCAGAACCATGAGATGATATTTCCCGGATTGTTAGGAGTTGAATTATCAGTAAAGTTAACAAGCATATTCTGACAAGCATTTGTGAAATTAAAGTTTGCTATAGGACTGGGATTAACTTCAACTTCTTTTGTTAATGATGCAATACATCCTTGTGCACTAATTGTTGTCAGTGTAACATTAAATGTTCCTTCCTGCGTATAAAGATGTGTAGTATTTGGATTATTAGGAAAGAAAATAGTGTCATTGGCAGAACCATCACCATATGCCCAAATCCAAGTATCTATGTATCCATATTCTACATAAGATTGATCTATAAAGATTGTAGGAGTACCTACACAACTTGGGCTATCTGTTGAAAAATTAGCAACAGGGCTCTCATTAACTACAATTAAAGTATCAGCATAACCCTGACAACCATCAGCTGTCTCTGCCGTTAGTGTGACTAGGAAGTTTCCGGTTTCAGTGTATATATGTGTGGGGTTCTGTGTAGTGGAGGGACTACTACCATCTCCAAAGTCCCATTGCCAAGTTACTGCATCTGTGGCTATTGCTTCGAAATTTATGGGTTCATCCAAACAAATTGAGTCATTATCAACTTGAATTTCAACAAGCAGATAATCTGTTACAATAACTTCCTGATCAAGAATAGTATCGGTACATCCATTTGCATTTTCAATAATTAAATCAACAAAATAGCTCCCGGGGGTGCTATAAATATGGCTGGGATTTTGAAAATTAGATGTATTATTAACTCCTGATGGCTCATCACCGAAATCCCAACTCCAACTAGTAATAACTCCTCCTCCATTTTCTTGTGACAAGTCGATAAATGAAACAGGGCTTCCTGCACAAGTACCACTATAATCGAATGCTGCAATGGGACCCGGCCTAATTATTACTTCATGGTATATACTTGAGCTACAGCCATTAGAGTTAGTAACGGTAAGTGTAGGTTGATAAGTATTAGCTAGCTCGTATGTATGCGATACATTAGGGTTGGGCCCATAAACAATAGTATCATTTCCGTCACCAAAGTCCCATACCCATTCAGTTATATAACCGGTTGGTGAAGTTGAATAATTTAAAAACTCAATAGAAGAGCCAAGGCAAACAGGGCTACTGGTTGAAAAAGCTGCAACTGGATCTTCGTTAACTATAATTTCATGCTCTACATAACCTTCACAGCCATAAGTATTTATAACTAACAATGAAACAGTATAATTCCCCGCATTAGGATAAGCATATTCTGGATCAGGTTCATTAGACGTTCCTCCATCGCCAAAGTTCCAATCCCATGAAACAATATCAACACCAGTACTCGTGAACTGGATTACTTCTTCTATACAGAATGGTTCATCGGCAGCTGTGAAATCTATTTCAACTGCTTCATAAACTATTACTTCAAGCTGAATCATATCTGAGCAGCCTTGTGAATTAGTAACAGTCAAACTGACCGTATATCCATTTGTAGGCATTTCTCCAATAAAAATATGATAAGGATTTTGTAATTCAGAAGTGTTATTGGGACCAGAATCAGGATCACCAAAATTCCAACTCCAACTTGTTATAACTCCTCCATCTGTTTGTGACAGGTCATTAAAAAATATTGGACTTAGAGAACATAAATCACCTGAATAATTAAATGATGCCACAGGAAGAGGCGAAACCGTAACTTCAGATGTATAGGATGCAGTACAACCATTTGTGTTTGTTACAGTAAGTATGACACTAAAATCACCATCAGAAACATAAACATTTTCCGGATTCTGCTCTGAACTGGTTTGTCCATCACCAAAATCCCATTCCCATTGATCAATAGTACCTTCCTGTGTAGTTGATTGATCAGTAAAATTAATAGCTTCATTTTCACAAGCAGGTGAAGTAGATGTAAAATAAGCAACCGGGCTTGCAATAACATCAATATCAATGAATGATTCCGCATAGGATGAACCACAAGCTCCTTCTCCGTATGCAGCAAGTCTTAACCTAACAGTATTACCAGCATCAAAGGCTGATGAAATATATTGAGTATTCAAAAAGAAAGGATCTTCGATGTACCCATTTCCACTTATTACTGACCAGATTACATACTCTGAATTCTGTGCAGTTGCATCCTCCAATAAATAAGCATCTGTTGCACACGTTGTACCGTTATCTCCTGCAAAAGCAGTTGGCAGTGCATCAACTTGGATCTCCATTTGCGATTGTACAACTTCTGAACCACAAGTACCATCGCCGGTAACATTAAGTGTTAATAATACACTAGTACCTTCATCCCCCACACCCGGAGTGTAAGTTGGATTAATAATTGTTGGGTTATCTAAAATACCATTTCCTGAAGCTATAACCCAATTTATTGACTCAGTTGAAGCAACAGCTTGTGTAATTTGAATACTTTCAGAAAAACAAGTAACAAGATTAGGACCTGCATATGCCTCCGGAAGACCTTGAATAAATATGTTTACTAGTGAATAATCTTCCAAATCGCTACACTCACCATCACCAAAGGCAGTCAGCCTGAGTGTAACATAGGAGTCAGCATCTAATTCATCAGGTATGTATGATGGATGCAATTGATTAACAGGAAAATCTACATCACCATAACCAGATACTACTTCCCAAAGTAACATACTAAAATTCAATGCATCAGAATCAAAAAGCAAATACGGGATACTCAAACAAGTTTCTCCATTAGTTCCTGCATAAGCATATGGATCAGGATCAACTTGTACTGTTACATAGGATATATCAGTACTGTTAATGCATTCATCTTGACCATATGCAGTTAGCATAAGAGTCATTTCTGTTACTTCATCAACCGGATCGGGATAAAAAACAGGAGTTAACATCAAGGGGTCATCAAAATGCCCCTGTCCATCATATATGTCCCAAACGAAGTATGAACTATTGGCAACAGTTGCATATGCCAAATGAAACCCCTGTGTTTCACAAATAAAGCCAGGTTCTCCAGCATACGCCTCGGGCATTGGATCAACCTGTATTATCACTTCGGATGAAGCAGTTTCATTATTACAGGTTCCATCACCAACAACAGTCAACCTCAATGTCATTGAGGTTATTTGACTTATTTCCCCGGGTGTGAAGACTGTTTGTAAACTCATTGGATAAGCAATAGTCCCAACACCATCGATAACTTCCCATAATACTGTAGTTGGATCAAAGTAAGTTGCAGATCCGTTTAGTTGGAAAGTTTCGCTTTCACAAATGGTGCCACCAAGACCCGCATTAGCAGTTGGCAGTGGCTCAACAATAATTTCAATTTGACCTATTACTTCCACATTTGAACAAGTACCTGAACCGGTAGCCGTTATTTGCAAAACAACAGTTGTGCCACCATCGCCAGTGGCAGCAGTATAAGTCGTATTCATTTCATCATCAGGTGAAACTGTTCCATTACCAGTAACAACTTCCCAAAAATATGAAGATGCAAAATCAACTGAAACATTGGTAGAAAAGCTGCCAGTTTCGCATATAGTTCCACCATCTAGTTGAGCAATTACTGGAATGGGGTCGATAAGTATATCCAAAATAGATGTGGTTGTTTCAGTCACACAACTTCCTTCTCCAAATACTGTTAATTGAAGCTGTACAGTGGTTTCTTCATCACCGGCACCGGGTGTATATGTAGTATTTAAAGTATTAGTAGGAAATATACTTCCATTGGGAGTGCCTAAAATTACCCAGGAATACGCTGAAGTATTTTCTTCAATAATATCTGTAGTATATGGTTCAGTGATACAAGTTGTTGCTGGTGAGCCCATGTCTACAATAACAGGAAGTGGTTCTACAACCACATCAAGAGTGCCACTAATATCAGTTCCTTCACAATAAGGAAATTCGGTATATTGAATACTCTCTATTTCATAAGTAGTATTCTCAATCGGACAAACTTCAAATAAAAATGGCTGGTTACCAGGTGTGAAATAAACAGGATCCTGTAGAATATTATTGGCTGTGTAATAAACTTCAAATGGCAATGTTCCTGTTAAATTGAATTCAATATTTGTACAATAACCGTAGCAAATAGTTTCAGTCCCTGATAATGTGGCAGTAGGTAGTTCAATTTCTTCAACAGAGATTACACCATTCATTACAGCGCTGCATGTAGGATCATCAATAAAAGAAGCCTTGACGTAATAATCGCCAGGACCATATTGAGAAACAGCAGTCCAGGTTAGTGGTCCACCGGTTCCTATTTGAGGATCAAAAACAGAGATAGCATCATTAAATAACTGATAACTAGCACCTATTTGTGAATAACTAAGTACAAGCTCAATGGCTAAATCATCACCAGCACAATATAAAGGATCGGTAAGTGATACTAAATCAAGTACTTCGGGATTATCATATATATTAACAACCCCTTCCATATCTGAACTACATGATGTTGTTGAATTAAAAGCCGTTACCGAATATTCTCCAGGGTAAGTAAAATCACCAAATTCAATTGGTACGCCTGTTATTCCTGCCATTGTAACATCGTTACCATCGGGTGTGTGAAGAGTATAATCAACACCAGTTTGAGACAACTCTAATCCAATAGTAGCAGGTGAGCAATACCAACCTACAGTAGGAACAGCACCATTAACCAAAACAGTATAAATATTTGGTGGATCATTCAAGATCAACTCTCCATCCATCCATCTTTCACAAGCTGTTACATCATCAATGGCCAACACTGTATATGTACCGGGATTAGAAAAATTACCAAAAACTATTGCACTTCCGGTACCTATAATTTCAGATTGAGGATTAATTACAGTATTATCAAGAATTAATTGATAAGTAACTCCAATGTCACTATTGTTTAGTCCTATCTCAACATTATCATCTGAACACAATTGTCCTATGGGGGTAATAGAATATAGCGTTGGTATTTCATTAATAATTCCAATATCTTCCATTTGGGTTTCGCAAGCATTACCTGTTGAGGCTATTACCCAGTATTGACCTGGCTCAGTTTGTGGACTAAAGTTTAGGATAGCTCCAGTTCCTGAAATAGTTTCTACAATACCTGATACATCGTGCCGCAATGTATAATCCACACCTGATTCTGAACCTGATAGATAGAACTGCACATCAGGATCGGGGCATGAAGGCCCTGCTGGTGTTAGTGTATAAACTGTAGCTGCATCATAAATATTTACTTCACCCGACATATAACTCCAACATTTAACGCCACCCGGATGTGCCAATTGGGCTTTAACTGTATAAGTGCCCGCTATGCTTTGCAAACCAAAGTTTACTGAACCAGTGGAACCAGCTATTGAACTAACCAGTGTTGTTAAATCTCTGTACAAATAGTAAGTTGCATCCGCTTCAAAATTTTCAAGATAAATTTCTAATGGTGCACATCCTCCTTCTTGTGGGCTAATTTCAAAAACTTCAGGATTGGGGTAAATGGTAGTAGTACCATCCATCCAGGCCCAGCAATTCGTAGACGGATTTACTGCCTTAATCCTATAAATACCTTCGTCAAATTGTGGACCAAAGTTAATAGGGCCACTACCGCTACATGTCAAAGGGCCCTGAACCTCAATAAATTCTTTGCTGGCCGGTTCCAAATATAAATAATAATCGATTTCATCTTCGCACTCCTGCAGTATGATCTCAGAGCCTGCACAATCAGTAACAGGTGCCATTACATACTTAATTGGTTGTGGGTTAACAACCACTTCCTCCGTAAAAAAGATTTCGCAACCTGTAATGGTATTAATGGCATAAATACGGTAAGTACCAGGTTCTGATAAGGTTCCAAAACAAATAGGGCCTCCATTTATATCCCCGGGGACAATAGAGCCAACTGGTTGACTATTTAACCAGAGTCGATAATTAATTCCTGCTTCTGAGCCAACCAGGCATAGATCCTGGTCATTTTCACATAACTGGCCTTGGGGAGTAATTTGAAATTCTTTAGGTATGGAATCAGCGATTAGGCTGCCATGCATATCGATGCTACATGAAATACCAGTATAATCAATATAGGCTGATGCCGTATAGGTTCCGGAATTGGTTTGACTACTAAAATTAATAGGATTACCTGTGCCGCTTATCGTTTCAATAGCAGGCGTATAGTAACCATTAAAATCTTCATAATTTAGTTCGTAAGTAGCACCTATTTCGGAGCCACCGAGATGTGGTATTATGGGCACGCAATTATCACCCGGTTGAAAATAACTTAGTGAGTAAGGATTAGGTAAATCGTTTACAATAATTTCAGCATTTCCATCCATATCCATTGTCAAACCGGTAGCGATATTTTTCGCCCTAACAGTGTAAATTCCTTGAGTTGAAAATTCTCCAAAATGAAGTGAGTCGCCAGTACCTGGAACGTCAACCAATACACTAATTTCACCACGAAGTAAAGTATAAGCAACAGCTATTTCGGAACCATCCAGACCCACCTCTGTTGATGAACCATCGCAAATTGTATCACCTCCATAAACATTGAATATAGATGGATAAGGGTTTATTACAACGGATACTGTACTATCCATTTCTATGGTACACCAAACTGCATCAGTTCCAACAGCAGTATAATCACCAGCCTCAGTTTGATAACCAAAATTTAATGGGCTTCCTGTTCCTGCTAAAGGAGATCCAATATCAGAACCGTTTAATAACAATTGATAGTTTACTCCTATTTGTGAATTTGTTAAAGCTACAGGTACACCTATCCCTCCCTGAGGATAAGATCCTCCACCAGTCATTTCAAAAATATCGGGTAATGGAAGGATGTTGACATCAACCGAAGCCGTCATGTCATTTTCGCATCCGGTAATAACTACAGTAGCCTTTACAGTGTAGCTTCCAGCTGCTGTTTGATCGCCAAATGAAATTGAAGAACCCGTACCGCTTACAGCGGCTCCAACGGGCGTTCCATCCATATAAAGTTGATAACTAACTCCATTTTCAGAATCTGAAAGAGTAACTTCCACACCACTATCACCTGAACAATATGAACCGCCGCCTGTAACATCATAAACAGCAGCAAGAGGGTTTACGTTTATACTAACACTTGAAGTTGCTGTATTATACCCATCATCAATTATAACAGTATAATTTGTTGTAATAGTTGGATTTACAGCTGGGTCCTTTTCCGTTGATGTCCAACTTCCAGGGTTACTGCTCCAGGTATACGTATATACCAAGTTACCTCCTGAGCCGGCAGCACTTAACTGGGCATCGGAGCCACTGCAAGTAGTACTGTTATCTACACTTGCAACCACATTTATAGGATTACCCTCAACAATAACTTGCATCGGATCAGTATCCGTGCAACCTTTTGAGTCAGTAACAGTCAGTAGGAATTGAGTTGTTGCGTAAAGATTCTCAGTAACAGGGTTTGAAGTGTTGGAACCCGAAAAAATCATATTATCAGGTGTCCACAAATAGTTCCAAGGGCTTGTTCCAGAGCTGGCTGAACCATTCAACGAAGTTGAAATACCCCAATTAATAGTCTGATCATCTCCAGCAAAAGCCGTAGGCAAAGGGTTCACAGATATGCTAACGCTACCTGTCATATTTTGTTCGCAAGTTGTTGCAATGTTTGTGGCATAAATTGTATATACACCTGCACTTGTTAAATTGTTAAATGAAATGGCAGCACCGGTTCCTAATATAGGTGATCCAATATTAGTTCCATCGATTAACAATTGATAACTTATACCATCCTGAGATCCATTTAATCCAAGAGAAACTCCTGTTCCTCCACTACAATATTCACCTCCTCCGGTAACAGTAAATGCTGTTGGAAGTGGGTTAACAGTAACAGTTACTGAATTATTTGCTGTATTATAACCATCGTAAACTGATATGTAATAAAGAGTAGTTTGTGTTGGATTAACCAGTGGGCTCTGTTCAGTAGATGTAAATCCTGAGGGTGTTGAAGTCCAGGAATAGTCGGCTTGTGTTTCACTATTACCTCCTGTGGCAGATGCATTTAGCTGAACCGTTTCCCCATTATTACAAATAACATCTTGCACAGCAGTAGCCGTAACAGCAAGAGCTGAGCCATCAAGTGTTATACTTACAAAATCACTGGCAATACAACCTTTTGAGTCAGTAACTGTAAATGTAAAATCAGTATCAGTATAGAGATTAGTTGTTTGAGCTGTAAGGCTTGTGTTTGTGCCATTTATACTACTAATTGGTGTCCATACATAGTTAAATGATGGCGTTCCTGCTCCAGCAACACCTACTAATGCAGTGTTTATTCCATAAGGTATTAACTGTGCATCACCGGCCTCTGAAGTTGGCAGAGGGTTTATTGTAATTGTAACGCTTCCTGTCATATCCTCTTCGCAAGCAGTTGTTCCATTTATGGCATGAATTGTATAGGAGCCTGCATCTGTATTATCTACAAATGAAATAGGACTTCCAGTTCCTGGAATGGGAGTCCCAATATCAGAGCCATCTACTAATAACTGATAATTTACTCCTGGTTGGGATCCATTCAATCCAACTGAAACTCCTGCTCCTCCACTACAATATTCACCACCTCCTGTAACAGTAAATACTGTTGGAAGCGGATTAACTGTAACCAGAATCGTGTTTGTTGCGGTATTATAACCATCCCATACAGAAACATTATAAGTTGTTGTTACTGTAGGATTAGCACTTGGGTTTTGGTTTGTTGATGTAAATCCTGAGGGTGTGGAAGTCCAAGTATAATCTGCATGAACTGAACTGTTTCCTCCATTTGAGGTGGCACCTAGTTGTACTGTTGTTCCGTTATTACAAATTTCGTCCGGTGTAGCTGTGGCTACAACACTTAATGGATCTCCAAGAGCTATAACCTGAACTTGGTCAGATACAGCACAAAGTTTACTATCTGTAACTTCCAAATTAAAAATCTGGGTTACATAAATATTTTCTGTTGTTGGGTTTAATGCAGTTTCACCTGATGCTATCAAGCTAATGGGAGTCCATTGAAATAGCAAAGACCCAGTTCCTCCTGAGGCACTACCATCAAGCACTGTTGATGTTCCATTTAGTATCGACTGAGTAGGCCCGGCATCCACTGTTGGCAATGGGTTTACGAAAACTGGATAAACATAGGGTGAAGTTGCAGGGCATCCGGTTTGCTCATAATTTACACTGATCGATTGATTTCCAGAGGTATTCCAGGTAACTGTTGCTGTATTATCTGATGAAGTACCATCCGAGGAAACTATTCCACCAACCACAACCCAATCATAATTCATCATACCAGGTTGTGTAGTATATACATTACCGGTTGAATTATTACAAACTTCCCCCGAACCTGTTATTGTTGGAGATGGAAGAGGATTAACAGTTACATTACGACTTGAAGGAGAAGAGGCCGCACATCCATTTGTTCCGGTATATGTAACAGATACAGTATGTGAACCAACTGTATTCCATGTTACAAAGACATTATCATTTGTGGAAAATCCAACAATTGTGCCACCACTAGGTACAGTCCATTGATAACCTGACATTCCTGTTTCTGTGGTATATTCAACATTTGTAGCATCTACACAAACAGAGTTTGACCCACTTATTGTAGGTACGGGTAGTGGTAATACAGTTACCGAGTGTTGTGTTGGAGTTGCAGCATCACAGCCATTAATATCGGTATAATTAACGCTAATCGATTGAGACCCTGCTGTTGTCCATGTTACCGTAGCAGTATTGCTCGAAGATGTTCCTCCTAATGTAATTGTACCACCTGATATTGTCCAATCATAATCCGATTGCCCTGATTCTGTTGTATAAACAATTCCTGTAGTTCCAGCACATTCAGAATTACTTCCTGTGATAGTTGGGATAGGTTGTAGATTAACAGTAACTGGGTAATCTGTAGGACTTTCAGCTGAACAGCCATTTGAATCAGTATAATTAACTGATATTTGTTGAGACCCAGCAGTAATCCATGTAACCGTAGCAGTATTACTTCCAGGTGTTCCTCCAGTTGTTATAGTTCCACCAGTTGATATTGTCCATGTATATAATGATTTACCACTTTGGGTAGTGTATACAACGCCCGTTGTACCTGCACATAAGTTGTTATTTCCACTAATAAATGTAGGAGATGGTAACGGTTTAACATCAATATTTAAAATTGCAGGTGAAGCTGCTGTACATCCAGCCCCACTAGTATAGTTAACAGTAACTGTTTGAGCTCCTGTAGCGTTCCATGTAACTGTGACAGTATTATCATTTACACCACCGCCAGATGTAATTGTTCCTCCAGCCGAAACTGTCCAAGCATAATTCGTTTCCCCTGAACCTGATTGGGTTGTGTAAACATTTGAAGTAGATCCAAGACATGGTGATTGAGGTCCTGATAGTGTGGGTGTAGAAACATTAACAAAGTATTGTTTAGCTGTTGTATTTGTACAGCCATTACCATCCGTATAAGTTAAGCTAATCCATTGTGTACCTATAGTGTTCCAAGTAACGATAGCACTATTATCGGTTGTGCTTCCGCTCCCAGTGATGGTACCCCCGCTTGAAACATTCCAAATATAATTTGTCATCCCAGGTGCAGTTGAATATACATTACCTGATGCGCCTAAACATGGTTCGCTTGGTCCTGTAATTACAGGATCTGGCAGAGTGTTAACTGTAACATCATATTGAGTTGGAGTAAGTGCGTCACATCCATTTGCGCCGGTATATGTAACCCGAACCCATTGTGATCCTGTAGCTGTCCACGTAACGGATATCTCGTATGTTCCTTGTCCTGAATTAATAGTTCCTCCCTGAATTGTCCACACATAAGTTCCATAAGAGTCCATACCTGGCTCAGTGGCATAAAGATTCCCCGTACTCCCAATACAAACAGGTGTGTCACCACTAATGGTAGGGATAGGAAGTGGTAATATTGTTACAACTAAGTAAAATGGATCTCCTTCGCAGAAAGTTGGAGATGGTCCTGTGGGAGTAATTGTATAGGTTGCAGTTCCTGAAACAGAACCACCAGCAGTAATCGAAAGTATATCATTTATAGAACCTGTTCCACTGGGAGATATTCCGGTAACGGTACCTGAAGTGTTATCGCCAGTCCATGCAAAAGTTGTTCCAGGTACATATGAAGTAGGGGTATAGTTAACAGCTTCTACTGAACAAATAGAAACAGCCGTATCACTGGTAACGGTAGGTATCTCATTAACTGTAATCGTAACAGGGGTATATTGTAGAACAGCAGGGCATGGTGTAGTAGTAAATACAACTCTGCGGAATAATGTTGTTTGAGAAAGGCTGCCCGGTTGATAATTTAATGAAGTGGCACCTGAAATATTTGTCCAATCAACCCCAGAATTTATTGATGATTCCCATTGGTAGGTGTAACTTCCATCTCCACCTGTTGCAGAAGGGCCAGTTAATTCCACTGGGCTGGTATTATAACAAATGCTTTGATCTGCACTAATAACTCCTGGGTTCAGAGGTTGATGAACGATTAATGCCAAAGATTCAATAGAAGCACACCCATCATTGCTTTGAATAAGAATTGTAAAATCTGTATTATCAGTATATGAATCTATTAACGGATTAATACTCGAGTTCCCTACAATAGGCTCCATCCAAAACCAAGATTTTACACCTGCACCTGCCGTCACCGTCACACTAACTACTTCACCAGTACATACTGGCGATTCGCTAATTTCCATATTAGCCGTTGCCAAATCAAAATATGCAATGGTTATAATTTCAGAAGGCGTTGGACAACTAGAAGTCATTACATAATATTCACCAGGTATTTTTGCCTCTATAGTTTTATTTGTTAAAGTATCAATCGCTACATTATCATGAAACCATTGATAACTACTAGCAGAAGAAGACTCAATCAAGACATTGTTTCCCGGGCATATTGTCCACGTTCCAGTAGGACCCTCTATTGCAGAATTAAAAGAAGAAGGTGTGGTTGTTAACGTTGGCGGACATGGTTGAGCGCTTACATTAATAACAATGCTGGAAAAAATTATTGCAAAGAAAAAGGATAGTATATTTATTTTCATAATTTAAAATTTAGCGGTTTTGGTTGTTACTTATGGTTAATATACTTATTACATTGAAGCACCGTAAATAAATTTCAAATATACAAAAAAATAATACAAGCCCTATTAGGATATATCTTAATCCATAATTGACATTAGTATATTTTCTTACCATAATTTATCCAGGTTACAAAAAAATTTAAACCAAACTTAAAGTATCTTCTAACTCTCAAACATTTGCTATATCTATTAAGCAGAACAAACTTTTCCTTTCTTATAAGTACCAATAAGGGCATGTTTTTATATCATTTTTTAGAGGTCAGTAGCTACGTACATATCAATTTAGTTTGATAAATCTTATCGGCAACTACCATTCTCTGGATTAAATTGTTAAATATATTCTCTTTCATTAATGAACGGTTAATTCGATAGCAAAACTCATCAAGGTAACGATTGATATTGAATTCACTAACAGAAGAATAGGTTGTTCTAATCCACGATTTTACTTGATGTATCATGGTATGCAATGCTTTGAAATTCAAACCATTATTGCTCTCAATTTGAGTGATATTATAGTGTTTCATTAAAGGTCTATATCCTTTCCATTTGTCAGTGGTAACTTCAGCGTCTTTTGAGATATGCTTGTCAAATATTTTTTTCAATTCTTTAGCTGAGTAATTATCTATCTTCATGGAGTACATGCGTTTAACTTTGCCATCATCAGTTAATTCCACAGCACAAACAATTTTCTTTTTCTTGCTGTGATATCTTCTACCAACCTTCCCCTCTTCTTTACCTCCAATTACAAATTCATCAATATGCACATTGCCATCAATTAGGTGGTTTTCGCTTGATTTCATTGCTTCTCGAACCTTGTGCATAAATAACCTTGACGTTTTTTCTGTTACGCCAAAACGATCAGACGCATAGCTCGCAGAAAGACTTTTGGTAGTTGTTGCCATTTCAAAGCAAACAAAAAATGCTTTTCGTATCCCAAACTTTACTTTATGAAACAATGTGTTTGCCATAGCAGATTCTGTATGACTACATTTATTGCAAGTTCTTGAGTGATTGCTCCTAATTTGACATCCAAAATGACCGCATTTAACATATATAAAACCTTCTGACCATTTTAAATAAGCTAAATATTCTATACAATCAGTATCCGTTTTGAAGCGTTCAGTAAACTCTATAAGGTTTTGTCCTTTAAATAAATTTATGAATCTATTGTTTTTATTGAATTCAAAGATACTAAAATATATGTATTTAACTACTGACCTCTATCATTTTTTTTACAAACCTTTCAATTAAAAAAATTGATATTAAAAATATTAAAACATCACATAATGATGAAATATTCATTTTTCAAATAAAAACTATCCTTCATATTGACAACTTTTTACGTTTCAAACAAAAGAAAGTTACCATAAATAGTCATTATTCTTGCTATTGTTCAACAATCAAAACTATCGTGAAACCAACAATTAATCAGGAACTGGTTTGAGATTCCTTCAATCATACTCAAGATATTTATTATGGACAAGATTAGTGCATCAATTCGTTGCATCCAAATTTAATGATCAATATTTTTAATAAACAGAATAATGAGGTACAAAGAATTAAATATGTATTATGTTTGTTAGTAAGGATTGACTAACAAAATCAACTAAAATAATACAAACGCCTATCGAAATGATAGATAATTCAATTTATTCTTCTGCATTGGTTTAAATAGAAAACTTCGGCTTATTTTGTGATAATTTTAACCCAAGTCGCTTCCTATACCAATTAAATTTCTAAATTGCTGATACTGGTACAATGTATGAAAGACTATCATCCTCATCCATTTCATTTCAAAAATCCCATCCTCTACAATTGACTCCAATCACTTTCCCGTTATGGAATACTGGTCCTCCACTTGCACCACTCTTTATTTTTATTGTTGTTTCGTAGTGCGGAAACTTGATTGAAGGAATTTCATAATTAACAACAGAAAAACAAAAATCTTGAATACAAACCATCAATAACTGATTTATATTTTGAAAATTTGGTGACTGGTGAAGAGTGACAGGTGACAGTAAAACAATTTTGAATTTTGAGTCTAAAATCTCAAAAAACAAAAAGTCAAATCACAAATAATACTCAATAAACAAAATGCAATATCCAAAATCTCAATAATACATTTGTATTTT
>Ga0307991_1000130_pt1 | contig 56761 bp, 57 predicted proteins | sample EllFjometagen131_FD_203146 | JGI IMG/M metagenome (GOLD analysis project Ga0307991, IMG submission 203146) | Marine microbial communities from Ellis Fjord, Antarctic Ocean - #131 | ecosystem: Environmental > Aquatic > Marine > Unclassified | place: Southern Ocean | collected 2014-10-08
TATGCTTTGTCATTTTTAATATAGTCTGGTTTCACCCACATATTCTCATAAGTCTTTTTTGTATTTACTTTTTTGATATCTAATTTCTTAGTTGTATTTTTATTTAAAAATATAAACCTACCAAATTTAATATTTTTAGTAAAACAAGCAAATTTTACATCAATCATTATCGGATTTATTCCAATTAATTTATTTTTAGGTTTATTCATCATATCACATATATTTTGTTGATGATCTATTCTTTTTTCCCCTTTGATTCTTTTTATTTCTTCATTCTTCACAGAATCAATTATACTAATTTCATTTATTTCTATTAAAGAAGTACCTAATATAGTTTCATATTCCAATGTCTTTACATTCACTTTTAATATTTTTTTTACTTCTCTCTTACTTTCCCTTCCATAAATATTAAAAAAAACATATTTATCATCTATTAATATATCTTTAATACTACATTCAACATCATCAAGTATCTTTTTCTCATTATAATTATTCACATCATACACTACAATTTTATTATTTCTTTTTCCATTAAATATTTCATTACTCACAAAAATATTATCACCTGCAATTTTCAAATATTTTGGATTTACTATAGTATTAATTTCTTTTAATACTTCTCCCTTATAATTTATAACAAAAAATTTACTTCTTTCACTTTCAAAGTTTATACTTCCTAGATCACATAATAGCACTCTCCCATCTTCTGTAACATCTCCATAACCAATAATGTAATTAAATTCATACTGTACCTTTATTTCATTTGTTTCTGGATCTATTCCATCTAATCTCGTACCATTACTAAAAAATAATAATTTTGAAAACTCTTCACTATTGCTAATATCATTTTTAATAACTTTTACTTCTAATTTTTCATATTTTTCAGTCAATCCAAAACACCCCATTATAAAAATCAATATTAATATTATTCCTAATTTTTTTTTCATTTCCCATTCTCCTTTTTTGATAACCCAATTTTTCCTATTTATTTTTTCTCTTCTATTTTCTTTATTTATTTAATAAAAAAAAATCATCTGCATTATTTCTACTGGCAAAATTACTTACACCAATATAATAACACAAATGATTTTTTTTTCAATTGATTTACACAAAGTACCCCCTTTTCATACACAAAGTACCCTCTTTTTATACACGAGATTTTTAATTTATCGTTTATTGATTCTTTAACCCTTTTTTGTAACCCTTTTTTTTTAGTATCAAAAAAGTTTCAATATTTCTCGTTTTGCATTCATAATTTTTAAAAGCTCTTTTATTGCACTATCATTTTGATATGACTTTTCTCCATTATCAAATAAAACCAATCCTTTTTCTGCATCAATCTTTTCAACTTTATTTATATTTATTATCGCACTTCTATCAACTCTTAAAAACTTTTTATATTTATATAATATTTTTTCTATCTCTTGCAAAGATTTTTTTGCAAACACATTTTCTTGCTTTGTCATTAGTATGCTTTTTCTATTCATCCTATCATAAGTAACCATATATACATCCTCAATTTTTATAAGAGTCTGCCATGAATTTTCATCTTTAACAAAAAACTTTTTATACTCATTTTCTTTTTTTACTTCTACTTCTTTTAATATTTCCTTTATTTCTTCAAATTTATCATTTTGTAAAAAGAAATCAATCATCCCTTTTTTGATATATTTAAAAGCCAACTTATAATCAGATCTACTTCCACTTAAAATAATTATTCTCTCTATTAATCTTAGCCTTTTCAAAATTTCAGGTAAATTCATAATATTACGATCTATTATCACTATCTCTATTTTATCTTCAATGATTTCATCTTCAAATTTTTGTATCTCTTTTTCAAAATTATATAACTTAACTTCATTTTCAAGATAATTCTCTAAAATTGTATATAAATCAGTATTATTTAATATTCCAATTTTTTTATTCATATATATCATCTTCTTCCATTTTTTTATTAATCATTTTACAATAATCTAAAACTAAATCCTGTTCTGAGTTTTCTTCTATCAATTTCGTTATCTTCCTTATATATTGTATTTTATTATTATATTCCTCTCTTATATCATCAATTAATTGTTTTTCAATGATTTTATTCTTTGCTTCATTAATTAATATATTATTTAAACTAAATGCTAAATCTTTTGAAAAACTTTTTAGAAATTCAATTTCTTTTTCCTCAATTTTTTTCTTTTTATCCAAAAAATTTATAAAAATAATAGCTAAAATATCCTTTTCTATTCTAATCCTTATCCCCAAATCATATTCTGATAACTCACTATATTTTTCAATAAATTCTTCATTTCCTAAAATATCTTCTTTTGAATTATAAAAAATTTTTTGATAATTTATATTATTTTTTGATATTAATTTTATCTCTTTAATATCTATTAATTTTCCCAATTCAAATTGAAGAGTTTTTTTGAAATCAATTATTCCTCTTGAAGTTTGTAATTTTTTTATTACCTTATTATATTTTATTCTCTGTTCTTCCTTTATCTTTTCAAGCAAAATATCCAAAATACATTTAACCACAATTATTAAAGCTGTAAATCCTATAAAATGAAATTTTTGATGAAAATTAAAAATATTCATTACAGCAAAAAGAATTATAAGTATTAAACTTAATTTATACATTTCAATAAAAATTTTAAAATATTGCTCATATTTTTTCTTATAAATAAATTCAAAATTATATTTTAAAATACTTCCATATAATATGGTATCAATTATTCCAAAAATCAAAACAAAATATCCTCTGAAAGGTTTTCTCCAAGAAAAAATAGAAAAAGAAATTACCAATCCCCCAACCATCAAAACTACAAAAAAAACAGCCCGTAAAATTGTAAAATATTCGATTTTTTTACCTTTATTCTCATTTTTAATATAGCCTAATATCAAAATATATAAAGCATATAATAACACAACTAATATTAAAATTTTTGAAATCAAATAAATATTCTGTCCTTCATAATCAAAATATTTTCTAAATTTTATATTTAAATCGAAATATCCCCATATATTTAATAAAATCATTATTATAAAATTACCAACAAGCATACCCACTAAAAATATTTTTGGAAATATTTTATTTATTTTTTTAGGATACTCTAATACAAAAGAATAAAGAAATATTGCAGCAAAACCTAATCCTATCTGAGAAATAGTCCATAGCTTTCCAGCTATATATTCATATCTTAAACCAATAAAAAATCTAAATAATTCTCCAACAAACCAAAAGTCCATAAAACTTATTGATAAAATAATTTGTGCCCTTCCCTTTATCTTTTTCCCAATAACAAAAAAATAAATAGTTATAAAATTCATACATATTACTAATATTATTATTATCATTATCAATAAATAATTAGAATACAAATCTCTATTAATAGGAATTATAACTTGACTTATATTTTGAACTTTTGTATCTTTTTTGAATTCAATTTCTTTATGGAAATCTTGAAAATCTATATTTATTTTATATTTTCCATTTTCCAAGTCATAAAAATAATATTCTCCCGAATTCAGTGTTTCTGTCTTTTTTATTAGTTGCTTTTTATCATCAATTAATTTTATCTGTATTCCATCATGTTGATTCATCTTTTCAAATACTGCTAACCCTCTCGTAATATTTATACTTTCTGTTGTATAACTATAAAGTGAACAAATCAGATAAATAATAACTAAAATATGTTTCTTCATTCTTTCAACTCCTCTTTTATAATATAATTCTTATATAAATACATTATACTTTGTTTTATACAAAAAATCAAAAAATTATAATGGTGCCAAATTAAATTTGGCACCACTATAATTTATTTATAACATTTCATTTTTTTAATCTATTTCTCTACCTTTTGAAGCTACATATATTTCAAACCATTGATCATTTGTTAATTTCACCTTTTTTGATTCAATAGCTGTATTTACCCTATCCCATTTACCAGTTCCAATTACAGGTATTATTTTTGCCGGATGATTTAATAACCAAGCGTACATAATCATATCAATTTTTTCTGTATTATGCTCTCTTGCTACTTTGTATAAAGCTTTTTTGATATTATTTATTTTATCATCATTTCCAGAAAATATTCTACCTCCTGCAAGTGGTGACCATGCCATTGGAGATATTCTATTTTCCAAAGAATGTTCTATTGTTCCATTTTCAAATTGTTTTAATTCTAGTACAGACATTTCAGTTTGATTAGTAACTAATGGCATATCTAAATAACTTTGTAGCATATCATATTGATTAGGTAAAAAATTTGATACTCCAAATTCTTTTACTTTCCCTTCTTTTTTGAGTTGATTAAAAGCATCTGCTACTTCATTGGGATCTATAAAAAGATTCGGTCTATGCAATAATAAAAGATCTATATAATCAGTTTTAAAATTTTCCAAAGATTTTTCTACTGATTTTATTATATGTGCTTTGCTTGTATCATAAGTATGAAATTTATTTTCTAACCTGTTTTCTGATAATAATTTTATCCCACATTTTGTTACTATTTGAATTTTATCTCTTAACCCCGGCTCTCTTGCCAATATTTCTCCAAATTTTTCTTCCACCATATAATTCCCATAAATATCTGCGTGATCAAATGTAGTTATTCCATTCTCTAAATCTTTTTTGATTAAATCTGTTACCTCGTTAGACCCCATATTCCAATCCATTAATCTCCAAAAACCATGAACGATTCTTGAAATACTTAAATTTTCACTTAATTTTATTCTTTCCATTTTTTCCCCCTCTTAAATTTTTTTCTAATTTATAATTATAGTTTCTCAATAAATTACGTTATTTTTAATCAGTCAAAAATAATTTTTCTAAATATTTTGCAACCGCATCTTCATTATTTGTTCCAATCATTTCATGATCATTTAAAGCTTCTTTCACTTTGTGGTGAGCATTCCCCATAACAATTCCTTTTTTGACTACATTTAGCATCTCATAATCATTAAAACTATCTCCAAAAGCTATTACATCATCTAATCCTATATTTTCTTTTTTGAATATTTCCTTTATTGCTTGCCCTTTTGATATTCCATATGGCGTAATTTCAAGAGAAATTGGTGAAGCAAACATAATATTAACTTTATCTGAATACTTAGCCAAAATAATTTTTTCTAATTTCACTAATGTTTCATGGTTATCACTCATAAAAAACAATTTTATTGCAGAACAATCTTCTATTTTATCAAAATCAATTAAATCATAATAAAATCCAGTTTCTTCTGCAAATTTATCTATTTGTTCTGTTGATTGATCTAAATACCAATTATCTCTAACATACAAATTACGTTGTATATCTTTTATATCTCGAACTTCATCCAAAATTTCCTTTACAATATCTGACTGTAGATTATGTTCTATTATCATTTTACCCATTGGATCTTGAATTATTGCTCCATTAGATGTTATTAAATAGCTGTCTAAATTTAATTTTTCTTTTACCTTTCCTGCATCAATATGATGTCTTCCTGTAGCTATAAAAAATTGAATTCCTTTTTCTCTAATTTTTTTTATGACATTTCTAGTATATTCTGAAACTTCTCCCTTTGAATTTAATAATGTTCCATCCAAATCAGAAACCACTGCTTTATATACCATTTTTCACTCTCCTATTCTATTTCTCAATTATAAATTTTTCATAAATCAATTTCTTTTAATTTAATAAAATATAATTTAATCTTACTTCAAAATATCAACATTCCTCCATATTGGAGATTTAAGATTCAAATAAATTTCTCTTCCACTTCAATAAAAAAAATTACTTTTCAACACTTTTTTATTTTTCTCTTATTTATTTTTCAAATATTTCAATTGCTCTCAAATTAGCTTCTAAATGCCTCTTTTTTGTAACACTAGCTATAACAGTTGGTATTTCTTCTCTATTTAATAAAAATTGAATCGCTGTATCTGCTAATGGCTTTGGTAACGTTTTTATAAACTTAATCGCTTCTTTAAATTTTTCTGAATTAGAAAATATTGGATTAAATTCTCTAACATCGTGCTTTGGTATTTTATAATTTTCATCTATTTTTCCAGATAGCATTCCTTGAGCTAATGGACTGTATGGAATAAAACTTATTCCATTTTCTTTACAAAATGGTAATACATTCTTTTCAGCTTGATTCTGTATCATATTATACTGATTTTGTACAGAAACTATTTCAGACATTTTGGTAGCTTTTTCTAATAAATTTATATCAAAATTTGATACTCCTATATTTCTAATTATTCCATCTTTTTTGAGTTGATTAAGTGTATCAAAAGTTTCTTTTAAAGGCGTCTTATTATCCGGCCAATGAATTTGATATAAATCAATATAATCAGTTTGTAATCTTTTTAAACTGTTTTCTATATCATACATTATTGCATCTCTTGTTAATTCTTTTCTTATATCTCCATTTTCATTCCACAAAAAACCGCATTTTGTAGCCAGTACTATTTTACTTCTTACACTTTTAAATATTTCTCCTATTTTTTCTTCTGATTTTCCTTTTCCATAAATAGGTGCTGTATCAAAAAAGTTAACTCCTTTTTCATATGCTAATTCTAATGTTTCTAAAGCCTCTTTTTTGTTGATATCATTCCACCCATCTTCTCCAAGAGCCCAAGCTCCATATCCTAATATTGATATTTTTAAATCTGTTTTCCCTAATTTTCTATATATCATTTTTCCTCCTTTTTTATACAGTTATTTCAATCATATTGCCATCTGGATCTTCCACTATACTTTCAAAATATCCATCTCCTGTTGTTCTTGGTTCACTCAATACTTTATATCCATCTTTTCTTATTTTTTCTGTCATTTCAACTACATTTTCTTTATTTTTAACTGAAATTGCAAAATGTATTAATCCAATATGGTTTCTAATTTTTTCATTTTCTAATTCCAAAATTCCTGGTTTTTGCATTATTTCCAGCCGACAACCATTTGGAAATGATAAAAAATATGATTCAAATTTTTTATCATTATTTTCGTATTTATTATTTGATTCCATATCAAAAAACTTCATATAAAATTCCTTCGTTTTTTCTAAATTCTTTACCCATATAGCTATATGTTCTATCTTCATAAATCCTCCTTATGTTATCTAACTAATATTTTACAATTATAAAATTTTTCTATATAAAATCTTACTTTCATTAAAATATATGTTATATTTCATAATTTTATTTATGTTTTATTTTCAATCCTAATATTATTGATGCTAATATAAATGTTACTGCATTCGCTATAATTATTGGAGTATCTTTCACTAATATTCCATAAGCTAACCAAGAAAAAACTCCTATTGTGAAAATCACATACATTTCTAATGATATTCCACTTGTATCCTTCGTCTTTATTGTTTTTACTGCCTGAGGTAAAAATGATATTGTTGTACAAAATGCTGCAAAAAATCCTATTCCACTTATTATTCCCATTTCCATCATCTCCTATTTTAATTTTTTTACCGAATCTCTTATTATTAATTTTGGTTTTATTACCTTTTTTGATTTATCTTTTTTGAATATTCCATTAAATGCCTCTTTTCCTATTTTAATTGCATCTTGCTCTATTGTTGTTAATGCTGGATTTGAATATTCTCCGGCCACTATATTATCAAATCCTACAATAGAAATTTCTTCTGGAACTTTTATTCCACTTTTTTGTAATCCCTTCATTAATCCTAGAGCCATTTGATCATTTGAACAAAAAATAGCTGTTGGTCTTTCTTTTAATTTCTTTATTTCATTTGAAATTTTATTTCCACTTTCAAATGAAAAATCTCCTTCAAAAATATTTTTTTCATTATAAATTTTATTTTTTTTCATAATTTTAATATATTCATTAAATCTAATTTCTGCAACTTCACAATAAGAATCTACTTTTATAAAAGCAATATTTTTATGTCCATTTTCCAATAAATAATCCATTCCTAATTCTATTCCTTTTTGGTTATCTGTTGTTATATTAAAAACATTTTCACCTTGTAATGTTAAATCTATTATAGAAATTGGTATCTTTGTTTTTTCCATTTCTTTTATATTCAAATCATCTTCTTCAATTCCTATAAAAATTGCTCCTTCTACTTTTCTTTCTTTGCATAATTGTATATAATTTTTCCCTTCATCAAATCCCTTAGTTATTGTAAAAAATAAAATATCATATTCTTTTTTTTCTGCTATTTCTGTTATTCCCTCCAAAAATCTCATTCCAAAATTTTCTTTTAATCCCATTGTATCTCTATTTAATAGGAATACACCTACTGTATTACTTTTTTGAATCGATAATCTTCTTGCAATTGGATTTGGTACATATGCTAATTCTTCTGCCTTTTTTTTTATTTTTTTTCTTAATTCTTCTCCTACACCTTTTTTATCATTTAATGCTTTTGATATCGTTCCTCGCGATACTCCTAATTCATTCATCAAATCTTTAATTGTACAGTTCAAAAAAGCCTCCTTTCTACGAAACCGGTTTTTCTTTGTTCTAATAATACCCTTTTATTACTTTTTTGTCAAGAAATAATTGTATAAATCAAAAAAAATCAAGCTCTTCAAATTGAAAAGCTTGATTTCAAAAATATTTTTTTTTACAATTAATTATAATTTATTTATTACTTCATCTGTAAATTCAGTTGTAGTTGCAGTTCCACCTAAATCTCCAGTTAATACTTTTCCTTCTTTTAATACTGTTTTTAATGCTACGTCTATTTGATTGGCTTTTTCATTTTCTCCAATATGTTCCAACATCATTATAGCTGATAATAAAAGAGCTGTTGGATTTGCTATATTTTTTCCTGCTATATCTGGTGCAGAACCATGAACTGCTTCAAATACTCCATATTCAGCATTCAAATTTGCTCCAGGAGCTACTCCTAATCCTCCTACTAATCCAGAACATAAATCTGAAACTATATCTCCATAAAAATTTGGACATAATAAAACGTCAAATTGTTCAGGATTCTGAACTAATTGCATGCACATATTATCCACTATTTTATCTTCACAAATTATATCTGGATAATTTTTTGCCACTTCTCTCGATACATCCAAAAATAATCCATCTGTAAATTTTTGAATATTAGCTTTATGAACTATTGTAACTTTTTTTCTTCCTTTTTCTCTAGCTAATTCAAAAGCAAATTTCGCTATATTTTCAGTTGCTTTTCTAGTAATTATTTTTATTGTTTCCGCTGCAATTTTGTCTCCAATATAATGTTCTACTCCAGAATACAATCCTTCTGTATTTTCTCTTACTGTAATTATATCTACATTTTCATATCTAGATTTAACACCATCAAATGTTTTCGCAGGTCTTATATTTGCATATAATTTTAGAGCATTTCTAATAGCAACATTAACACTTCTAAAACCTCCTCCTATTGGAGTTGTTATTGGAGCTTTTAAAGCCACCTTATTCTTTTTAATACTGTCAATAACATTTTGTGGTAATGGAGTTCCATATTCTTCCATTACTGTTGTTCCTGCATTTACAACTTCCCAATTAATTTCTACACCTACACTTTTGATAATTTTTTTTACTGCTTCTGTTATTTCTGGTCCTATACCATCTCCTGGTAATAAAGTTATATTATACATATTTACCTCCCATATTTTTTCGAGTTTTCTTACAAACTCATTTTTTTAATCTTTAAATCGAAATTTTATTCCTTTTTGAAATGTACTTGACCTTGATTTTATTGTGCATTTGCGTAAATTTATAAATTTTCTTGTTGAAATTACCGTTAAGCAACTGACACTGTTTGAACGTAGTGAGTTTTCGCACTTTGTTCGATAAATTCGACTAGATATTTAATAAATATAAGTCTTATTTAGCCAGTTGTAGGTAATGAAGCTTAGAAAATTATAACTTGGAGCAACAGCACTTGATTTTTTTGTTTTAAGAGGGGATTTTTATTTAATTTTTAAAAAAACAAATGAAGTCGCAACTCTTATAATAAAAAAATAAAATTTTGTCTCCCTTAGGAGAATTCATCAAGTAAAAAAGAAAGGTCTTTTTATATTATATAATTTATATTTACATAAAATTAAAGTTAATAATAAAAAAATCAATTTGTCTCTGTCTTACAGTACAAACGTTCTTAAAAAATAAGAAGAAAATTCTTCTTATTTTTTATATTATTTATTAATATCTTCAAACAACATTTTATATTGTTTAATCATCATCTTAATTATTATTTTTTTGAAAACTTGATACCATTTAAACTCCATTTTTTCCATTCCTACAATTGAATCTTTTACTGTTTGTTTTAAGAAATTCAATTCTGCAAATGTAATTTTAATTTCAGAATTAACTTTTTTGGGTTCTTTCTTTCCTGCATTTTTTTCAATATAAGTCAAAAAAGAAAGCATTCCTTTTGCTTGTTGTGCTTCACCATAAGAAGCAACTTGTTTCTTTAATTCTGTCATTAACTTTGCTAAAAACTTTTTATTTGTTTTTTCCATTTTTAATGAATATTTTCTTTTCCCTTTTCCCAATTGTTGCATTTGAGATGTTGCTCCCACCATTGATTTATTTTTCATCATATCAAGTTGAGATATATTTTGATTTTTCATTATTCTTCTCCCATTTCTTTTAGTATTTTTTTAACAGCTTCAACCCTATTTTCAGCATTTCTTATTGGTCTTCCTATTACTATATAATCTGTACCTTTTTTGATAGCTTCTTTAGGAGTCATTACCCTTTTTTGATCCCCTTTATTAGACCAACTTGGTCTTATTCCTGGAGTCAATGTTATAAAATCATCTCCTAATTCTTTTTTGACCTTTTCTATTTCCAAAGGAGAACATACTATCCCATCTGCACCTGATTCTTTTGCCATCTTTGCTAAATGTAATACATAATCCCCAGTATTTTCAACATTAATTTTCAACTCTTTTAAATCTGAATTATCCAAACTTGTCAAAACTGTTACTGCTAATAATTTAGGTCTTTTTACCCCTAATTTATTTGCTTCATCTTCGATTGCTTCTCTAGTTTGTCTTATCATTTCTTTTCCACCAGTTGCATGAATATTAAAAATTTCAACCCCGTATCTAGTTAAAACTCTCGCAGCTGAAGCTACTGTATTTGGAATATCATGATATTTTAAATCTGCAAATATTTTTCCACCATTTTCCTTAATAACCTTAAATATTTCAGGCCCTACAGCAGTAAAAAGTTCTTTCCCTACTTTAAAAACCCCTACATATTCTGCAAGTTCCTGTATTAATTTTTTTGCTTCATCTAAATTAGAAACATCTAATGCTAAAACTAATTTTTCTTTTAAATTTTTCAAATTAAAACCTCCACTAATTTCATTTTATTTCAATCTAGTATATCCCCTTTTTTGATAATACCTTCTCTTAATATTTTTATATTATCTCCAGTCATATCAATAATTGTTGATGCAATTCCTATATGAGTATTTTCTTCTTTTATCACATAATCTACTTTTTCTATAAATTCTTGATCTAATTCATTATAATTTGTTGGAGTTTCTTTATCTGAAATATTTGCACTTGTAGTCGCAATTATTCCACCTGCATTTTCAATTATTTCCAATGCAACTTTATTCTTTGGAATTCTAACTCCTATAGATTGAAAATCAGGATTTAATTCCTTACATTCATCCATATTTTTCTTTAATACTAATGTTAAAGCTCCTGGCCAAAATTTATTTGTTAGTTTTTCTAATTTTTTTTCATCAAAAATAGCTATTTTTGATAAATATTCTTTTTTGCTAATCAATAAAATCAGAGGCTTGTTTTTATCTCTATTTTTATATTTATAAATTTTATCTATAGCTTCTTTATCTTTGTAATTTGCCCCAATTCCATAAACTGTATCTGTTGGAAAAACTATTATCTTTCCATTTTTCAATTCTCTTCCTGCTAATTCATAATTTTTAGAATTTTTATTTAATATTTTCATATTATTCACCTAAATATTTTGCATATCCTAATTCTTCTAATTTTTTATTTTTCTCCAATACCTCTTTTTTCATTTCTTCTCTATATTCTGCTATTGTTTTTCTATATTTTCCATATTTTATTCCTAACATTTTCAATGCTAATACCGCAGCATTTTTTGCTCCTGTATTTCCTATAGCCACAGTAGCTACTGGTATCCCTGTAGGCATTTGAACTATTGAATATAGTGAATCTACTCCACCTAAATCAGATGTCTTCATTGGAACTCCTATTACAGGTAAATTTGTATGTGATGCTAACACTCCTGGTAAATGAGCTGCTTTTCCTGCTGCTCCAATTATAATCTCTATTCCATTTTCTTCTGCTTTTTCTGCATAATCTAATGCTTCTTCTGTACATCTATGAGCAGAATAAATTTTCATTTCATAAGGTATTTTAAATTTTTCTAAAAACTTAGCACAATCTGACATTACTTTTAAATCTGAATCGCTTCCCATTACAATACTGACTAAAGACATTTTTTACCTCCAAAGATTATTTTATATTAATTTTATTAAATATATTATTTATTTTTTTTGGATCTTTTATTCCCGGCTCTATCTCTACACCGCTACTTATATCTACTGCATATGGTTGTATCTTTTCTATTATTTCTTGTATATTATTCTCATTTATTCCACCAGCTAATATTACATTCCCTAGCTTTTTTGATTCCTTAGCAATTTCCCAATCAAAAGTTTTTCCTGATCCACCATATTCTTCTTTTGTAAATGCATCTAACAAAAAAGAATCTAATTCCATTTTTTTTATATCTTCTAATATATTTTTGTTTTTTACTCTAAAAGCTTTTAATACTTTCACATCTTTTTTGATTTCATCTATATATTCTTTATCTTCTTCTCCGTGCAATTGAACTAAATCTAGTTTTGCAATTTTCACTATTTTTTTTATTTCTTCAATTTCTTCATTTACAAATACTCCAACCGTTGTTATAAACGGTGGTATTTTTTCTATTATTTCTTTTACTTTTTGTGGTTCAATATATCGCTTACTTTTTTTATAAAAAATAAACCCTATTGCATTTGCCCCATTATTTATAACTTCCATTGCATCTTCTATTCTTGTTATTCCACATATTTTTACTCTCATATTTATCTTCTCCACATATTTTTATCTGTAAATGCAAATACAAAAGCCAAAACAACACCCATCGCTATTCCTATTAATGGACCTATTATTACACCTTTTACTCCCCACATCCAACCAAGCATCAGTCCATACATTATTCCTAATGCTGAACCTGTTTTTAAATGACTTTTAAATTTTTCCATTTTTTCCTCAAATTCTATATCTTCTCTATTCTTGTGTTTCATATTTTTCTTCCTCTACTTCCTCAGACAAATCTACTTCTCTTAATATTTTTGCCGCGTCTTCTGGAAGCACAGGATTTATATAAAATCCTGTACCCCATTCAAATCCAGCTACTTTTGTTAATTTTGGCATTATTTCTATATGCCAATGATAATAATGCTCTCCTTCTCCATCTAATGGGAGCATATGAATTACAAAATTGTAATCTGTATCATTTAATGCTTTTCTAATTCTTAACAATGTATTTTTAAAAATAACCGCCAAACTTATTACTTCTTTTTTGGTTATATTTTCAAAACTTCCAGAATGTCGTTTTGGCAAAATCCAAGTTTCATATGGAAATCTACCTGCAAAAAAAACAAAAGATACAAAATTTTCATTTTCTTCTACAATTCTTTCTTTATCTGATAATTCTTGTGTTAATATGTCACAAAATACACATCTATCTCTAAAATTATAATAATGCCTTGCTCCTGATAATTCCGTTTCTACTTTTTTGGGAACTACTGGAGTTGCTATTAATTGAGAATGAGAATGTTCTAAAGAAGCTCCTGCTTCTTCTCCATAATTTTTAAAAATCAAAATTTGTTTCATTCTAGGGTCTTCTTTTATTGCAATACACCTATCTCTATATGCCCAAATAACTTTTTCTACTTCGTTATTTTTCAACTGTGATAAGCATCTATGATGTTTTGGAGTTTCAACTATTATTTCATGATGTCCAACTCCATTCATTTTATCATAAATACCTACTCCTTTTTTTCCTAGATCTTCCTCATTTTTTAATGCAGGATATTTATTTTCCAAAACTCTTACCCACCATCCAGGAGTATTTGGCTTTCTTCCAGGTATTCTATCATATGCTAAAAGTTCTTCTCCAGATTTCGTTTCATTTCCTTCACAAAAAGGACAAAACTTCTTCTCTTTACCCTTTTCTTCATTATCTTCTTTTGAATTAGAATAATCTTTTGGTCTATAAGCTCTTTCAGGTGAAAATATAACCCATCTTCTACTTACAGGATCCTTTCTCAATTCCGACATTATTACTCACCTCTTTATTTTTTCTTTCTAAATAATTGACTTAATGACTCTTCATTATATACTCTTCTTATTGCTTCAGATAATAATTTATCTATTGATAATATTTTTAATTTATCTATTTTTTTATTTTCTGGCAACTCTATAGAATCAGTTACTATTACTTCTTTTATTGCTGATTTTTCCAATCTCTCTATTGCTGGATCAGAAAAAACAGCATGACTACAACATGCATATACTTCTGTTGCACCTTTTGCCAAAATTGCTTCTGCTCCACTTGTTATTGTTCCTGCTGTATCTATCATGTCATCTATAAATATTGCTTTTTTACCTTTAACATCTCCTATAATATTCATAACTTCAGCTACATTTGGCTTTGGTCTTCTTTTATCAATAATTACAATACTTGTATTTAACCATTCTGCAAATTTTCTAGCTCTTTTTACTCCTCCAACATCTGGAGAAACTACTACAATATCATCTCCATAAAAACCTTTTTCTTTAAAATATTTTGCTAAAATAGGCATTGCTTGCATATGATCAACAGGTATATCAAAAAAGCCTTGAATTTGATTTGCATGTAAATCCATCGTCATTACTCTATCTGCTCCTGCTGTTGTCAATAAATTTGCTACCAATTTTGATGTGATAGGTTCTCTTGGACTTGCTTTCCTATCTTGTCTAGCATATCCATAATAAGGAATTACTGCTACAATTGATTTTGCTGAGGCTCTCTTTAGTGCATCGATAAAAATTAATAATTCCATAATGTTTTCATTTACTGGATTTGAAGTAGATTGTATTACAAATACTGTATCACCTCTTACCGTTTCATTCATTTTCACATATATTTCACCATCTTTGAATCTTACTGTCCTCGCATCACCTAAAGGTAGTCCTAAATCTTTCGCAATCTTTTTTGCTAAACTAATGTTTGAAGTTCCTGAAATTATCTTCACTTATTTCCTCCTCATTTTTTATCTATCTATTTTTTACTATTCCAACCTTTTTTGATAAACTGTTTTGCTCTTCCTACTGCTAATGATTTTTCTGGCACATCTTTTGTTATCACTGATCCTGCTCCTATTACTGCTTCATCTCCTATTGTTACAGGTGCTACAAATTTTGTATCACTACCTACAAAAACTTTTTTCCCAATTATTGTTTTATGCTTATTTACTCCATCATAATTACAAGTTATTGTCCCTGCTCCAATATTTGTTTCTTCTCCTATTTCACTATCTCCAATATAAGTTAAATGTCCTGCTTTTACTCCATTATATAAAATTGATTTTTTAATTTCAACAAAATTACCTACTTTTACATTTTCACCTATTTCAGCTTTTGGTCTTAAATGTGCAAATGGCCCTATAGCTGAATTACTTTTCACTAAAGATTCCTCTATCACAGAAGATTCTATTGTTACATTATCTCTTATTTCACTATTTTCAATTCTTGTAGCTCCTATTATTTTACAATTTTTACCTATTTTTGTTTTTCCTTCTAATATTACTCCTGGATATATTGTCGTATTATTTCCTATTTCTACTTCTTCTTCTATATATGTTGTTTCTGGATGAATTAATGTTACTCCATTTTCCATCATTTCTATATTTTTTCTTTCTCTTAATATACTAGTGGCTTGACTCAAATGAACTCTTGAATTAACTCCTAAAACTTCTTTATTTTCTTTTATTTTTAATGATTCTACTAACTCATTTTTATCTTTTAATATTTTAATAACATCTGTTAAATAATATTCCCCGTTTTCATTATCATTCTTTATTTCTTCCAATGATTTAAATAGTTTCTTTGAATCAAAACAATATACTCCTGTATTAACTTCTTTTATTTCTTTTATTTCTTCATTTGCTTCTTTTTCTTCTACAATTGCTTTTACTTTTCCTTCTTCATCTTTTACTATTCTTCCATATCCAAATGGATTTTCAAATTCAGCCGTCATAATTGTAACTGCTGAATTATTTTTTTTATGTTGTGTATATAATTTTTTTATACTTTCTTCTCTTAATAATGGCGTATCTCCACATACAACTAAAATAGTTCCATCAAAATCTTTCAATTTTTCTTTTGCTTGAATTATAGCATGCCCTGTTCCTAATTGTTCTTTTTGCTCTACATACTCTTTTTCTCCTATTTCACTCAGAACAAGTTCTTTTTTGTGTCCCAATATCAATATATTTTCTTCTATTCCTGCTTTTTTCAATATTTTTAATACTTTTGATATCATTGAAATTCCATTTACTTTGTGAAGTACTTTTGGTAATATAGATTTCATTCTTGTTCCTTTACCTGCCGCTAACACTAAAGATTTAATTTCCATTTAAAAATACCCTCCAATTTTATTCTATTTTTTTATTTAATTATATCATACATATTTTTTTATTTCAATGACTATATAAAAATTTAATTAAAAAAAATAGTAGTTATCTATGAACTAGATAACTACTATTTTTTTATTTTTCTTTATACTGTCTATTTATTCCTGAAACAAATGCTGTTAATGGTATTGCCATTATCAATCCTATACTTCCTGCAATTGCTCTTATAATTTCTGATGCAATCACATCCATATTTACAATTTCAACAAATTTTAAATTAAATGCATTAAATAATAGCATTAAATGCAAAGCACTTCCGCTATATGCCAAAATCAAAGTATTTGACATTGACCCCATAATATCTCTACCAACATTTAGTCCTGATTTTATAAGTTCCTTCGTTTCTATTTTAGGATGTGCATTTTCAACTTCCCACATAGATGAAGAAACTGAGACCGTTACATCCATTATTGCTCCAAGAGCTCCTATTAAAATTCCTGCATATAAAATCCCTTTAAAATCTAAATTAATATTTCTAGGTATATATGCTAACATTTGTGCTTCTTCACTTCCTAATCCCGTCAAACTAGAGGCATTTCCAATTATAAAAACAATAATTCCCGAAATAACAAGTCCAAATGCAGTTCCTAAAATTGCTGATCCCGCTTTTCTATTTTTCCCTACTATAAGTATTAAAGTAACAATTGTAGTAATTATACATATTATTGTAGATACAATTATCGGATTATATCCCTTTAGTATCAGCGGTAATAATACAAATGCTATAATCACTCCTGTAAATATCAAACTTATAATTGATTTAATACCATTTTTACCACCTATGATACCCAAAAGTATCAAAAAAGCTATAATTGCAAAATAAACATATTTCTCTCTCAATTTTTCATAAACTTGTAGTGATGAAATTTTTCCTTCTTTATTCTCAAACATTCTAAGTAACATTTTATCATTTTTTTTAAAAATCAATTTGTAAGGATTAATCATTTCAATAGTATTTTGAACTGTATATATTTCACCTTTATGTAATCCTGATATTAATCTGATTTTCAAATGTTGATATCTTCTATCTGATTGCAAAGGAATATCCTTTCTATCTTCTCTAGTTTCATCTAGTGGAATTTCAATTATCTTAGCTTTAACTACTTCATATTCTGGTTTCACTGTTTTTTGATAATAATCTTTCCTTTTTTGATCCAATTTTTCTACGTCATTTCCCAAAAGAATTTCATTTTCTACCAAAAAAAACATTAAAAATATAACCAAAAATTTCATTATTTTTTTCATATTATTCCTTTCAACACTTTATTAAAACTGATTTATATTTAAATTTCTAAAAAATTATTATTATTTATTAAAAATCAGTTGAAGCTAAAAACTCCAACTGATTTATATTTCTTTTTTTTATTCTGCAGGTAATATTAATTTTTCTCCTACAAATATCAAATTTTTATTTGATATATTATTAAATCCAATAATTTCTTCTACTGTAACATTATGTTCTTTTGCAATTTTTCCTAATACATCTCCAGAAGCAACTACATAACTTTGAGCTTCCGCAATCAAATCAACTTTTTTGGGAGAAATTTTTCCATCTTTTTTGATTTTTTCAATTAATACAGTTCTGATTGGTACATAAGTATCTACTACATCTTTTGCATTAGAAAAATCATATTTATCTCCACCTGTATACATAAAGTCATTAACAACAACAGTATAGTATTTATCATCTTTTATAGGTGTTCCATCATCTAATGTAATTGCAAGTATTCTTTTTTCAAATTCTGCATCTCTATCAAATAATACTTTTACTCCAGAAAAAGAACCATCTGTTATTTCTTCATTTAAAATTCCATGATCAATTGCAACTCTAAGATCTTTTCCTGATAATTTCATTTTTACTAATTGATTATCATATGGCATTACTTCATATAAATCACCCATTGTAATATTACCTGCATGAAGACTTCTTCTTAATCCTCCACCATTTTGTATAGCAATTTGTGTTCCTGCTCTTTCAGCCATAACTTCACAGGCCCATTGTCCCAAAACACTTACATTATCTTTTGTTCTGTCGTGAGTCATTTCTCCTTCAGCAACCCCAATAATTTCATTTAATATAGGATTTAATTCTGTTTCATATTTAGCTAACTCTGATTTTGTTTTTGAATCTGCTATAATATCATTTTTAATTTTATAAACATTATTTACAGATTCATTAATTTCAGAAACTTTTCCATCGTCATCGACTTTAATAGAAATTAATCCTAAAGCTCTACCATATTTATATGCTTGAACAATTGCAACTCCATTAACTTTACCTGATACAGTTCTATGACTATGTGCAGATACTATTGCATCTAGTCCTGTAACTCCTTTAGCTAAAGTAACAGCAGTTCCTGTTATTTCTTTTGTTTTTGAATCTTGTTTTGAATCCAAATGTGTAACAGCAATAATTACATCTGGTATTCCTTCTTCTGCATTTCCAGCTTTAAGATAATCAATCCATTCTTGAGCTGCTATAATTGGATCTCTAAATTCTAAACCCGTTACATTTTCAACTTTAGTCAAAGTAACTGTATCTGGATGTGCAAGACCTATAAATGCTATTTTAATTCCGGCAGAATTAATTATCTTATAAGGTTTTGCCCACTCTACTGGTTTACTTGTTGAAGTATCATAAATATTTGAAGCTAAATAATCAAAATTACCATCTTTAGCCCATTTGGCAATATAATCTCTTCCCCAATCAAATTCATGATTTCCTACTGCTGATACGACTACTTCTAATGCTTTCATCATATCAGAAACTGGTGCACCATATGTAAGATTAGATATCGCAGTTCCTTGATAATTATCTCCTCCAGAAACTACTATTGTATTTGGATTATTCGCTTTCATATCATTAACTTTTGCTACCAATTTTGACATTCCTAAATTTTTACCCCAATCATTCACATCTTCCGCAACATTACCATGAAAATCATTAAACGTCACAATGTCAACTGTTTCTCCTGCCATAACAATCGATATACTAGTAAATAATGTAAACACCATTATCAATACAAACATTAAATTCATTTTTCCCATTTTTTTCATAAAATCTCTCCTCCTATTATATGTTATATTTCTACTTAATTGATATTCTTAAATTTACTTTCATAATAAAATAAAATCACATTTTGATGAATATTTTTTAAACTAAAAACTGTTCTTTAAAATTATTAAAAATCTTATACCTCTCTCTAAAATACAATATAATAGATTTTTAATTTAAATTAGGATTTTGAACATAATTTTTCAAAGTTTAATAATTTCACCTATAATTTTTCAATGAAAAGCTTTTCACCTTTAAAACTACAAAACAAATTTCACCCCCTATTTATATTATGTCTAATTATTATTTATTTTAATCTACCTAAGTATATAAAAAGATATCCAAAATGTCAAGTTTTTGTTTAATTTTTAACCACACACGGATATTCTTTTAATATATTGCTTAATACCTCACATATATAATCTACCTCTTCTAATCTTAATTTCGTATAAATCGGTAAACTAATTTCATTTTCATACATTTCATAAGTATTTGGAAAATCTATTATATTATATCCTAAATTCTTATATGCAGGATGCATTGGTAATGGTATATAATGAACATTTGTAGCTATTCCCTTTTTTGACATTTCATCTATTATTTGATCCCTTTTATTTTCATCTATACTCTTTATTCTTAATAAAAATAAATGACATGAACTTTCCATATTCTCATTTTCTAAAATTGGTAGTATAAATTGACTTTCATTTTTCAAATTATCTATATATCTTTTAAATATTGTTTTTCTTTTTTGCAACAATCCATTCTTATATCTTTCTAATTGTATTAATCCTAGTGATGCATTTAAATCTGTCATATTACATTTATATCCTAAAAAGTCTATCGAATACCTCCAACCACCTAATTCATTTTTACTAAAAGCATCTTTTGTTTGACCATGTAGTGATAACATTTGTAATTTTCTATATATTTTAGCACTTTCTATATCTCCAATATTATTAAATAATATTGCTCCACCTTCTGCCATATTTATATTTTTTACTGCATGAAAAGAAAATACTGAAAAATCAGCGACACTCCCTATCATTTTTCCTTTATATTTTGCTCCTACAGAATGAGCTGAATCACTTAATAATAATATTCTCCCTAAAGTTTCTTGCATTGTATCCTTTTTTGGCATAAATAATTCCTTTTTGTCTTCTATTGCTTTATATATTTCATCATAATCAACAGGTATTCCTGCTACATCTACTGGAATAATTGCCTTTGTTTTGCTATTTATTTTTTCAGCTATTTTTTGAGGATCAATATTAAACTCTCCTTTTTTGACATCTACTAATATTGGTTTTGCTCCTACATGTGCTATTGCACTAGCTGACGCTGTATAAGTATATGCTGTTGTTATAACTTCATCTCCTTCTCCTATATCAAATAATCTTAATACCATTTCTAAAGCCATTGTTGCTGAACTTATCCCGATTGCTTTTTCAACTCCACAAAATTTTGCTAAATTCTTTTCAAACTTTTTAGTCTTTGGACCAGTTGTCAACCATCCAGATTTTAGTGTATCAACTACTTCATTTATTTCCTCATTTGTTATATCTGGTGGTGAAAAATCTATTTTTTTCATAATTTCCTCCTATTTTTTCAAAATTAAAAGGCGTGCTAATAGCAACGCCCTTCAATTTCTTTATTCATCCATATAAATAATTTTATTTTTTATTTTTTCATAGGTTTCTGTTTTAACTATTTTCATTAAATCTAAATTAGAAAAAACAATGCCCTTCTTATTTTTCCACTTTTCAAAATTTTCTAATTCTTTTTTATCCAAACCTAACCATACTAATTCTTTCTCTTTCACTTCATTTATATTTATCTTTAATCCTATAACTTTATTTAAATTTGTTTCATCTACATAAAAATCTTCTTTTAATTTTTCAACAGTTTTAGATCCAATCCCTTTAATGAAAGTTAAATCATCCATATTTTCAATTTTTCCCCAAAATTTTCTAAATTCAATTATATTTTCTTTTCTTTTTTCTGATACTTTTTTGATAACAAAATCTTTATCCTCTGCTTTATTTATATCAATTTTATCACATTTATTCATCTCTATCGTATTAGAATCCATTTTTAATTTTTCTATTTTTACTATTAATTCAGAATCATTTGAATTCTGATTAAAATATTTCATTCCAAAATATCCAAACAAAATTAGTAAAAAAACGTATAATATATATTGTGTATTTTTATTCAAAACATCACCTCAATTTTAAACTAATTCTCTTAATTCTTCTAAACTCAACCATTCTTTATTTTTATCCGAACTATATCTGAATCTTGCCTCTACTTTTTTTCCACCTTCTGTAAAATATCTATCTGAATTCCACCATTCAAAATTAGGATATATAATATAATGATTTTCATATTCATAGGTTACCAAAGAATCTTCTTCTGAAACCATTACTTCATGTAATTTTTCACCTTCTCTAATTCCTACTTCTTTTAATTTTATTTCATTTCCTCCAATTGCTTTTGCTAAATCAGTAATTTTAAAAGATGGTATTTTAGATATATAAGTTTCTCCACCTTTTGATTCTTTTAATGCTTTAAATACTAATTCTACTCCTTCTTCTAAACTTATCCAAAATCTAGTCATTTCAAAATCTGTAATTGGTAATTCTTTATTATTTTCTTTTATTAATTTTTCAAAAAAAGGTATTACCGAACCCCTACTTCCAGCTACATTACCATACCTAACTACAGAAAATATAGTTTCCTTTTCTCCTACATATGCATTTCCTGCTATAAATAATTTATCTGAAACTAATTTAGTACCACCATATAAATTAACTGGATTTACTGCTTTATCTGTCGAAAGAGCTACAACTTTTTTGACTCCCTTATCAATCGCTGCATCAACTATATTTTGAGCTCCCATTATATTAGTTTTGATTGCCTCAAACGGGTTATATTCACATGCTGGGACTTGTTTCAATGCTGCTGCATGAATTACATAGTCTACACCTTCAAATGCTCTATACAATCTATCTTTATCCCTTACATCTCCTATAAAAAATCTAACTTTTTTAGATTTTTCGTTATCTTTTAATTTCTGTTTCATTATATATTGCTTATACTCATCTCTTGAATAAATAATAATTTTTTTTGGATTATAATCTTTCAATATCATTTCTACAAATTTATTTCCGAATGAACCTGTTCCACCTGTTATCAATATAGTTTTATCATCTAACAAATTTATTCCCCCCCTAAAACAATACTTACTTTTTAAATTGTTAAAAATATTAACCGCCCTTTTTAATATAATTCTATATTAAATATTCTCTATCTTCCTCTTCCAAAAACAACTGTTTTTATTGTTTTTAAAAATATAATTATATCCAAACTGATAGATTGATGTTTTATATAATACAAATCATATTGCAATTTCTCAAATGCGTCTTCTACTGAAGCTCCATAAGGATAATTTACTTGTGCCCAACCAGTAAGTCCAGGTAATACCGCATGTCTTAAATTATAAAAAGGAATTTTTTCCATATACCCATAGCATAATTTATCCCATTCGGCTCTTGGTCCAACAAAACTCATTTCCCCTTTTAATATATTCAATAATTGTGGTAATTCATCTATTCTTGTTTTTCTCATTATATTTCCATATCGTGTTATTCTAGAATCTTTTTCCCCGGCATATTTAGAAAATTTATTTTCATCATGCAATTGCATTGATCTAAATTTTATAATTTTAAATGGTCTATTCCCTTTACCTATTCTTTCTTGAATAAAAAAAACAGAACCTTTTGATTCTAATTTTATAATAATTACTGATATTAGCATTATCGGAATTGCTGGAATCATTATCACTATTGCAAAAATCAAATCAACCACTCTTTTAACTCTCTGTTGAAAATCATTATACAAAATATTGAAACCCCTATCAAATAAAAACCATTCCTCTGCTACAATTTTTACTGGTATTTTCCCCTCTAATTCTTCATAAAAATTATAAAAATCAAATAATCTGATCCCATTTAACTTTAAATTTTGTAAGTCTTCTAATAATTCTTTTTTTAATATTCCTTCTACTACTATTGCAATTTTATCTACCTTATATTTTTTCACTATTTTTTTCAAATCTTTTATTGAACCCAATTTATTCGATTTTTTCTTTTCATCTATAGTTCCTATGAAATTATATAAACCTCGATCTTTCACTACTTTTTCAATCATTTCACTCTTATAATTTTTACCAATTATTAATAAGTTCAAAGGTTTTACTAAATATTTCAAAATTAAATGCTTCATTATTGCTTGATACAAAAACTGAGCTCCATATAATATTAATGCCTCTTTAAATTCAAATATAAATAAAGTTATAAAAAATAAAACTCCATTTAATATACCTGAATATAAAACATTTTTAGATTTTTCATAATTTTTTTCAAAATCAAAAACATCTGATATATAATATAATACAAATGTAACTATTCCTATACTATAAAAGACTAAATTATAATTCATTTTCAAATAAATTCCTAAATAAGTATAAAGTATTATATTTACTATTATATATAATATTGTATAATTTTTATTTTTCATATATCACTTCTCCATTCTAATTTATTTATTAACTTTCAGTCCTTTTATTATACCTCTTTTTATTTTTATTTTCAATCTTTTTTTATTTTAAATAAAAAAAAAGAGGTGTAAACACCCCTTTTTGATAATTCTATCTTTTTGAAAATTGAGAGCTTTTTCTTGCTTTCTTTTTTCCATATTTTTTTCTTTCTACCATTCTTGAATCTCTTGTCAAAAATCCTGCTAATCTTAACTCTTTTCTCAATGATTCATCTGATAATAATAATGCTCTTGATACTCCATGTCTAATTGCTCCGGCTTGACCAGTAGTTCCTCCACCTTTTACATTAACTAATACTTTGTACTTGCTTATTGTTTCAGTTAATTCTAATGGTTGATTTACTATCATAGATAATATCTTTCGTCCTGCGAAATACTTATCCATTTCTACACCATTTATAACTACACCTGTTTCTCCAGCTATTAATCTTACTCTTGCTACACTTGTCTTTCTTCTTCCTGTCCCTAAATATTGAATTTTATCTGCCACTTTCCATTACCTCCTTACAGTTCCATCTTTTTTGTTGATTGAGCCATGTGAGGATGTTCAGCACCCGTATAAACTCGTAATCTTGTCAACATTTGACTTCCTAATTTGTTCTTTGGAAGCATTCTTTTTACAGCCAATTTTATTACATCTTCAGGTTTTTTAACTAACATTTCTTCTAAAGTTCTTTCCTTTAATCCTCCAGGAAATCCACTATGTCTATAATATTTCTTTTCAGATAGTTTTTTTCCAGTTACAATTAATTTTGTAGCATTTGTTATAATAACATAATCTCCACCATCTGTATGTGGTGTATAAGTAACTTTATCTTTACCTATAAGAGCTCTAGCTATTTTTGTAGCTGCTCTTCCTAATATTTTTCCTTCTAAATCTAATTCATACCAATCTCTTTTTACATCTTCTTTTCTAAGCATAAAAGTTTTCACTTCTTTTTCCTCCTCATTTCATATTAACATTCTAACGGGATTTCATAACCTTGTGGGAAAGGTCATATTAATTTTACTATAATTCACTTTTTTTGTCAACAACAAAATATTATTTTTTTGCTTTTTTGTATAATTCTATATATTCTAACGCAGCATTTTTCCAACTATAATCACCATTCATAGCTTTTTTTTGTAATTTTTTCCAAATTTCTTTTCTTTCTGTATAATATTTAACAGCTCTTTTTATAGTATAAAGCATATCATGAGCGTTATAATTTTTAAAAGTAAATCCATTACCTTCTCCTGTTTCTTCATCATAAGATAATACTGTATCATTTAATCCACCTGTTTCTCTTACAATTGGGATATTTCCATATCTTAAACTTATTAATTGACCTAATCCACATGGTTCAAATTGAGAAGGCATTAAAAACATATCACTTCCTGCATATATTCTTTGAGCTAAATCTCCGTCATACATTATTTTTATTCCTGTACTATCTGGAAATTTTTCTCCTATTTTTTTAAACATTTCTTCATATTTTTTCATCCCTGTTCCTAATACCACTAATTGCATTGTATTACTTTCTAACAATTCATAGATTATAGCTTCTATCAAGTCTAATCCTTTTTGAGGTACTAATCTTGTAATTAAAGAAATCAATGGAATATCTTCTCTTACTTCTAATCCCATTTCTTTTTGCAACATTTTCTTATTTTCTTTTTTATCTCCTAAAGAGTCAGCATTATAATTTTTCACTATTTTTTTATCTGTCATCGGATCAAATTCAGTATAGTCTATTCCGTTTATTATTCCATAAAGATTTTCATCATTTTTAACTAAAATCTCATCTAATCCTTCTCCAAAATATTTAGTTTTTATTTCATTTGCATAAGTCTCACTTACTGTTGTAATCATATCACTATTTTCTAATGCTAATTTCATAAAGTTCATATAATTCCCTAATAATTTTTCATCCCATTTTTTTAATCCAATATACTTTAATACTTCATCAGATACTTCCTTTGAAAATGCTCCTTGATATCTCAAATTGTGTATTGTATAAACAACCTTTATATCTTTATAAAATTCTTTTTGGGCAAATCTATTTTTTAATATAATCGCAATTAAAGCTGTTTGCCAGTCATTTGCATGAATAACATCTGGCTTAAAATCTAATTTTTCTAAACTTTCTAATACTGCACTACAAAAATATGCAAATTGAATATTATTATCATCATTTTCATATAGTGAAGTCCTATTAAAATAATATTTATTATCTACAAAATATGTTGTTATTTCATCTTTTTCAATTTTTTCTATACCTACATAATTTTCTCTTGTATCTATTTCACTTTTAAAGTCTAATTCTTTTTTTAACCCTTCTAATTGTAAATCTTTTATTTGACTATATTTTGGCATCATTACTCTAATATCATGGCCTTCTTTTTTGATTGCTTTAGGTAAAGCTCCTGCAACATCTGCCAATCCGCCTGTTTTTATAAATGGTAGTACTTCTGCTGAAACAAATAATATTTTCATTTTTTTCCTCCTATTATCTCAAAAAAGCCAGACTTATCAAGTCTAGCTTTTTTGTTTACTATTTTTTTGGTCTCAATGTTGTACCACTTTTTAATATTTTATCTTGAAAATCAGCTTCCGTTACTTCTGAAAAAATTCTACAATTTCTACCAATTTGAGTATTATTTGGAATAATTACACCTTTTGCTATTACTGTTATTCCGCTACTCAATAAATCTGGTTTTTCTTGATTTGGAGTCATATCATCTCCAAAACCTATATGTGAATTTTCTCCAACTATTACATCTTTATCTATTATTGCATCTGACACAATTGTATCTTTTTTTATAATTGTGTCATTAAAAATAATCGAATTCCTTACTATTGCACCTGGTTCAACTATTACTCCTGATCCTAAAACTGAATTTTCAACTTTACCTGATATTATACAACCATTTGAAACTAAAGTTTTAGACGCATTTCCTTTTACTCCAAATTTAACTGGCGGTCGTTCTTCACTTCTAGTTTGTATAACCCAATCTTTATCATATAAATCAAATTCTAATTGTCCAAATTGATTTGTTAAATCTAGATTAGCTTTTATATAAGCTTCATATGTACCTACATCTTTCCAATACCCATCAAATTTATATGCAAAAACTTCATTTTTTTCTATCATCTCTGGAATAATATGATTTCCAAAATCAGAATTTTCAGCAGAACATTTTCTTTCTAATATATCTATTAACTTATCCGCTGTAAAAATATAAATTCCCATTGATGCAAGATTACTAGGCGATGTTTCTGGTTTTTCTTTAAAATTTTCTACTTTCATATTTTCATCTGTTTCCATTATTCCAAATCTATTTATATCTTCAAAAGGTACCCCTTGAACTGCAATTGTTAAATCTGCATTTTTTTCTTTATGATAATCTAACATTTTACTATAGTCCATTTTATAAATATGATCTCCTGATAACATAACAACATATTTTGGATTATTTCTTTTTATAAATCTTAAATTTTTATATATTGCATGTGCAGTCCCTTCATACCAGCTATTTCCTTCTGATTGACTAGTATATGGTTGTAATAATGTTACTCCACCTTTTTTTCTATCTAAATCCCACGGTTTCCCTACTCCAATATGTTCATTTAATGATAAAGGTAAGTACTGAGTTAATATCCCTACATCGAATATCCCTGAATTCACGCAATTACTCAATGCAAAATCAATAATTCTAAATTTTCCCCCAAATGGAACACTTGGTTTTGCTCTGTGTTCTGATAAAATATCTAATCTTGATCCTCTTCCTCCGGCTAAAATTAAAGCTAACGTTTCCATAATTTCATTCCTCCCTTTTTTTTCATAAAATATAATAATTACTACTTTTCAGTTCCCCCATAAAACACGTTCTGTTCGAAAATAATAATTTAGTTTTTTTATAGAACAAAATAAATCCTTTTTTATATAGTGTTTCATCTCAAATCTCTTTTGTTCTATAATAGTATACACCATTTTTCAATCTTTTTCAAGATTTTTTTAACTTAAATTATTAAAAAATAAAATTATAACTGAAATTTGTATTTTATACGATTTCTTTCATATTATATAAAATTTATACCTATAATATTTCTCCCTTTTATTTTTCTTTTCGAGAGTTCCTATATTTATAACTTTCGTTATATAAAACTAAATAAACCCCCTTAAAATTTAAACAAATACTATTTTTTATAATATTTCAAATATAAAAAAGAAGAGATATTTTTAATCTCTTCTTTCCAGAAACTTTAAATCATATTATATTTTTTCAAATAAAATTTTAGTCTTTCTTAATAATACCAATAATTAAAAAAAGCAATGCTTTCGCACTGCTTTTTTATTTATACTTTTTTTTTACTTATGCCACTTTTTTATTTTTACTAACTACATCAAACCATACAGCTATAATTATAATAGCACCTTTTACTATCAATTGATAAAAACTTGGAACTCCCAATAAACTCATTCCATTATTTAATATCCCTATTATAAAAGCTCCTATTATTGTTCCTGTGATTGTTCCAGATCCACCATTAAGGCTAGTCCCTCCAATTACTACTGAAGCTATTGCATCCAATTCAAACATATTTCCTAAATTCGGAGATGCTCCATTTAATCTTGAGGCTAATATTATCCCCGAAACAGAAGATAATGCTGAAACTATTGTAAATACAAACATATTAACTTTAAATATATTAATTCCAGATAATCTAGCCGCTTCTTCATTTCCACCGGTCGCATATATATTTCTTCCCATTTTAGTATTTCTCAACAAAAATACTCCTAATAATGCAATTACTGTAAATATTGCCACAGGACTAGGAATCCCTTTATATGTTACAAATACCCAAAACATAAATAACACACCTATAATTTTTGCAACTAAACTCATCATTTCTTTAGTTTTTTCTAATTCTATCCCATACTTAACTTTCTTTTTCATTCCAGAAAAAGTTGAATATATTACAATTCCTAAAACTATTGCTATTATTATAGCTGAAGTCCCTGGAGATATGTAAGCTCCACCTATTCTAGGGAAAAGATTATTCTTTACTGGAACAGAACCACCTTTTGAAAAAGTCAGAGCTAATCCTCTTGCAATTGTCATCATACCTAATGTAATAATGAATGCTGGAATTTTATACTTTGCAACCAAAAATCCATTCCAAACTCCAATCAGAACTCCTGTTAATAAAATAGTTAATATTATAGCTAGCCAAACAGAAACTCCTTTTTCCATTAACAAAGTAACTGTTATCGCTGATAATCCTACTATAGAACCTACAGATAAATCTATACCTCCCAATAAAATTACCATTGTCATTCCAACTGCTATTACACCCACTATTGTTACTTGTCTAACTACATTTGTTAAATTCCTCGAGGTAAAAAACGATCCTTTTGTTAAAAATGTTAGCAATACCCCTATTGCTATTAAAGCTATTAAAGTTGCATTATTTTTCAAGATTTTTTTCATTCATTTTCTCCTCTCTAAAATTACCAGTAGCATACGCTATTACTTTTTCTTTTGTTGCTTTCTCTCTTGGTATATCGGCAACCTTTTCTCCTTCACACATAACCATAATCCTATCGCTCATACCCATAATCTCTGGAAGCTCTGAAGATATCATTATAATGGCTACTCCTTCAGCAGCAAGTTTATTTATTAATCTGTATATTTCTGTTTTAGCTCCAACATCTATTCCTCTTGTTGGTTCGTCCAAAATTAAAACTTTTGGAGCAGTTGCTAACCATTTTCCTATTATCACTTTTTGTTGATTTCCTCCACTAAGAGTTCCAACAGATACATCTATACTAGGAGTTTTAACTTTTAATTCTTTTACATATTTTTCTGTAATTCCTCTTCCTGTTAATTGATTTAATATTCCTATCCTATTTGAATTATCATCCAACATTTTTGAAGTTGTTGTTGTGTTAAATTCTAAGCTTTTATCTAAGAATAATCCCAAAGCTTTTCTATCTTCTGTTATTAAAGCAATCCCAGCTTTTATGGCAGCTTCTGGAGACGTTATATTTAATTTTTCACCATTCAAATAAACTTCTCCTTCTACATCTTTTGGCATTGCTCCAAATATTCCTGTAACCAATTCTGTTCTTCCTGCTCCCATAAGACCTGAAATCCCAAGTACCTCTCCAGCTTTGACATCAAATGATACATTTTTAACCATTGCTTCTCCTACTAAAAAAGGATGATCTACTGAAAAGTCTTTAACTTCTAATACTATTTCACCGATTTTAGCTTTAACTTTAGGAAACATATCTTTTATATCTCTCCCTACCATTCTAGCAATTATATCGTCTAAAGTAATATCTGATATTTTAGTAACTTCGCCTATCGTTTTCCCATCTCTTAATACAGCTACTCTATCTCCTATTTCTTTAAATTCATCCATTTTATGAGATATATAAATCATACATACATCTTTTTCTTTTAAACTTTTAATCATTTTAAATAATTCAGCTACTTCTTTTTCAGTTAAAGCAGAAGTTGGCTCATCAAATACTAAAACTTTTGCATCCAATGATAGTGCTTTTGCAATTTCTACCATTTGTTGTTTTCCAACTGTAAGTTCTTTTATTTTATCTGTAGATTTTATATTATTAATGTTTAATTGTTTCAAAATATCTTTAGCTTTTTGATTTACTAAATTCCAATCAATTGCCCCAAATTTATTTGTCGCTTGTCTTCCTAAAGATATATTTTCAGCTACTGTCATTTCTGATATCAAATTTAACTCTTGATGTATAATTGCCACACCTTCATTTTCAGCTTCCTTAGTTCCTCTAAACCTTTTAAGATCTCCCCTTACGTAAATATCTCCCTCATACGAAGGATAAGCCCATACTCCGCTTAGAACCTTCATCAATGTTGACTTCCCTGCTCCATTTTCTCCAGCTAATACCAACACTTCTCCTTTATAAGCCTCAAAATCAACATGGTCCAATGCTCTAACTCCAGGAAAATCTTTCACTATATTTTTCATCCTTAATATCGCTTCACCCACTTAGAAAATCACCTTCCCTCTTTATTTTTAAGAGCCTGTAATTTTCAAATTACAAGCTCTTAATATATTTTTACTATTCTCCGTATACTTCTTCTGTTGTGTAAAAACCATCCGCTATTACTGTTTCTTTTATATTATCTTTTGTTACTTTTACTATTTCTGTAACTATAGTTGGTACTTCTTGAAAATTATTATTTATTAATTTTGCATTTGGATATAATTCTGTAACTTCTTTATCTTTATTTTGAGCTAATTTAACTGCAGCTTGTGCTGCTGTTTGTGCTAATGGTTTTATTTTTTTAAATATTTCAATTGCCTGAATCCCTTGTGCTACATATCTTATGTTTGTAAGAGCTGCATCTGAACCAGCTACAAATACTTTAGTTACATCTGCTAATCCTTGACCTTTTAAAGCTGCTATAACTCCTCTTGCCATTCCACTATTATTACATATAAAAGCATCTATATTATTGTCATATCTCGAAAGTGCATTTTCAGCTGTTTTCATAGCTTTATCTGGTGCCCATCCTACATGTGATTGCTCTATTACTAAATTTAATCCAGGATTGTTTTTTATTACTTCTAAAACTCCTGAACTCATTGCATTTGCATTTGAATCTCCTGGTTGTCCTTTTATTAAAGCAACATTTCCTGTAACAGAACCTTTTTTGGCTTTTAACCAGTCTATCATTGCTGCTCCTTGTAATCTTCCTACTGCCCAACTATCTTGCATTACATGCATATCTAAAGGACCATCAACTAACATTGAATCATATCCTATAACTTTTACATTTTCTTCATGAGCTAATTTTACCATACTTCCCGCTGTTCCTGTATTAACTGGTTGAAGTACTATTACATCTACACCTTTTGATAACATAGTTTCAAATTTTTGCAATTGCATTTGTTCTTTATTATTTGCAGAATCAAATACTACTTCATCTGCTCCTGCAGCATATGCAGCGTCTATAAAATATTTTTTATCTTTTTGATATCTTTCTTCTTGCATTGTTTTTAATAAAAAACCTATTTTTATTTTTCCATCATCTTTTTTCTTTCCTCCACCAAAAAGACTATCAAAAATTCCTGCTTCTACTGTACTTACTAAACTTAACCCCATTAATGTTACTAATAAACCTAATAAAATATTTTTTTTCATTACTTATTACCTCCTCATTTTTTGTTGTTTCTGTTTTTCTTAATATCAACTTACATTCCTAGAACTAACTTTTTTGAACCACCTCCTAATCTTTCTTCTTAAATAAACTCAATACTTTTTTCTTCTCTTTTGTCTTTATATTTGTAGTAAAACCTTTTAACTCTTCAATATAAGCCTCTTCTCTTTGACTCCCTATATTCATAACTTTAAAAACATCTAGGCCATAATCACTTCTTAATTTCATCATATATATATTGTGATGGATATATTCTGATGCTATTTTTATCAAAAAAGGGTTTTCTGTAAATGTTCCAAGAAATTCTCCTCTCACCTTACCACTCGCTATTAAAGAAACTTTGTTATCTACAATCAAAATCATTTCTTTATTTATTTCATCTATTTTTCTATCCATTTCATATTTTTCTAAAATAGGATTTTCTATATCTACTTTTCCATTTGTATATAAGATAATTTTAACTTTTCTCTTTTCTAATTCTTTAACCTCTTCTGAAAATTGTTTTATTGATACATTCGTATTTATATAAATTTCTTCTTCAGCCATAAATAAAAGTTCTTTCATCTTTAGTATAAAGTTATCATATCCCTTAATATTCCAATATTGTTCTTGTGGAATCACATCTTCTAAAAATTCAAATTCTTTTTCTAAATATTCTACTGACTTTATGTATTCTTTTTTTAACTTTTCAAATAATATTTTTGGCGATTCTGCTTTGTACATGTTACTTTTTGAATCTCCTGGCAACAAAGAAACTACTCCTTTTCCATATAAATTTTCTAACGCTGAATAAACTGAAGCTCTTGAGACATTTAATAACTTTGCTATTTGAGAACCATTTAGTTCCGCATACCTCACTAATGTATTATATACAGAAGCCTCCATTTTTGAAAAACCAAATTTTTCCATTTCAGTTATAATATCTCTCATCTTACACCTCTTCCTGTATCGCCCCTCATACAACGTGTTGTATCTTTCGTACAACTTCACTGTTGTACTAAGTATACAACATAGTTTTGATTTTGTCAATAGCTTTTGCGTTTTTTTTTATCTTTTTTGAGTTTTTTTTAACCTCCCTCTGCATTTGTTGACATCCGTTCTCTTTTTCGTCATATATTTAATCAAAAAAATAAAAAGAGGATGATTTTACATCATTCTCTTTTGTTTTTTTTGAAATAAGTTTAAATTTTTTAGAATATCATTATTCTCTATAAAACCTTTTACTGTTATTCTATAACCATCTTAAATATTTATTTTTGAATTTTTCTACTTCCTTTTATTAATTATTATATATTTCTTCTCGTGTATAATATCCATCTTTAATAACTGTATCTTCTATGTTATCTATCGTTACTTTTACAACATCCGTCACTATTGTAGGAACATTTTTATAATTATTTGGTGTTTCTTTTGTTATTTCAAATAATTCTCTTGGGTCTAATTTTTTATATTTCGCCATTTTCACCGCTACTTTTGCTGCTGTCTCTGCTAAAGGTTTTATTTTTTTAAATACCTCCATTGCTTGTTCTCCTTTAATAATTGATTTAATATTTTCTAAATCTGCATCCGAACCAGCTACAAATACCTTTCTAATACTATTTAAATTTTGTTTTTTTAAAGCTTTCATTACTCCTCTTGCCATTCCACTATTATTACATATAAATGCATCAATATTATTGTTATTTTCCAACAACAATTTCTCTGCTGTTTTTTCTGCTGCTTCTGGAGACCAATTCTCATGAGATACTTCTGCTACTAAATATAAACCATGATTCTGCCTAATTATTAATGCAGCACCATAAGTCATCATATTTGCATTTGTATCGCCAGGTTGCCCTTTAATCACAACAACATTTCCTTTTACTTCTCCTTTTACTGCATAAAACCATTCTATCATTGCTTCTCCTTGTATTTTTCCCACATCCCAACTATTTTGCATAATATGTAAATCGATTGGAGCATTCATTATTACTGAATCATAACTAATAACTTGTATTTTTGCATCATGAATTTCTTTCATCATATCACCAATATTTGATGTATTTACTGCTTGTAAAACTAATATATCAATTCCTTTATCTAACATTTTTTTCAATTCTTCCATTTGTTTTTTTTCACTATTATTTGCCGTTCCAAAAATAACTTCATCTGCTCCAGCTTCGTACGCAGCATCTATAAAATATTTTTTATCCTTCTGATATCTTGCTTCCTGCATTGTTTTTAATAAAAATCCTATTTTTATTTTTCCATCTTCCTTATTTTCCTTTATTCCAAACAACTTACTAAACCATCCTGCTTCTGCACTTACTCCCATTACCAACATCATTCCTACTAACATTACCATCATTATTTTCTTCTTCATTAAATCTCCACCCCTCATTTGATTTTCATTCTTTAGTTGTATTCATTTATTAAAAAACAAATCTTGGTCCTGCTCCAAAATATGTTCCTGTCATGTCTAATTTTCCTATTTCAGTTAATAAATTTCCTATTTTAACTTTTTCTTCATACTCGTTTACTTTTTCAATTTTCTAATTATTTATTTTCTCATAATTATATCCACCAATTATAATAATCAACATTTTTTTTAATATATTTATCGCCAAATTGGATACTTTTTTTAATTTTAAAGTTCCGTCAATCAAATTAAAGTTTGCACCTTCTTTTATTGGTTCATTTATATCAAATATAAATTCTCACAATTCATCTATCACTGAGGTTCTGGCTTTTATCACCACCCCAACTTTTCATTTTGATAATTTTTCACTATTCCAACATTTAAATTTAAATATAGTTCACTTTTATTTTCCTCCCTTACTTTATGCTTTATTAGATAAAGTTATCAGCATATTATTTCTATGTATAATTTCATCTTGATATTTATAACCTAATTTTTTTTCTATTTCTGAACTTTTTTGGCCCATTATTTTTTCTAACTCTTTATAATTATAATTAACTAACCCTCTAGCTATTTCATTTCCTTTTAAATCGCATATTTTAAGAGTTTCTCCTATTTTAAATTTGCCTTCAATTTTTTTTATTCCCATAGCCAATAAACTTTTACCATTTTCCAATGCTTTTTTGGCTCCTTCGTCTATATAAATAATTCCTTTTTCTTTTCTTCCATATGCAATCCATATTTTCTTTTCTTTTTCTTTTTTGTATGGATAAAAAACTGTTCCTACCTTTTTACCCTCTAATATTTCAGAAATACCCTCTAATTTTTCTCCATCAATTATTGACATTTCTATCCCAAAATCCATAGCTATTTGAGCCGCTTGAATTTTAGTCGCCATCCCACCTGTTCCAAAATCACTTCCTGCTCCACCTGCATTTTTTTTGATTTTATCTGTTATTTTGTATACTTCTGGAATTAATTTTGCATCTTTATATTTAGTCGGATTTTTATCATATAACCCATCAATATCAGATAAAATGATTAGTTTATCTGCATTGATTGCTGCCGCTACAATAGCTGAAAGAGTATCGTTGTCTCCTATTTTTATCTCTTCATTTGATACTGTATCATTTTCATTAATTATTGGTATAACTCTGTATTTTAATAATTCCTCTATTGTTTCTCTTGCATTTAAATATCTTTTTCTATCATGTAATTCTGCCTTAGTTAATAAAATTTGACCAATTAAAATATTTTTTTTTTCAAATTTTTTTTGATATTCTCGCATTAAATCTGGTTGACCTATTGATGACAATGCTTGTTTTTCTCTAATACTTAAATTAGTTTTATTTAAACCCAATATTTCTCTTCCTACTGCAACAGAACCTGAACTAACAATTATAAAATTTATATTTTCCTGATAAAATGATATTATTTCAGATAATTTTTCGATTTTTTTTTCATCAACTTTAGAATTTTTTATTAAACTGCTACTACCTATTTTTATTACAACTTTCATTATTTTTCCCTTTCTCTAATAAAATCAGCTAATTTTATTAGATATTTTCCTTTTTCTCCAAATTCTTTTTTGATTATCTCATTTGCTTTTTTGATTTTTTCATTTAATATTTTTTTACTTTGTTCTAATCCTAATAGTGAAACATAAGTTGATTTATCTGATATTTGATCACTACCTATTTTTTTACCTAATTTCTCAAACTCTCCTTCTACATCTAAAATATCATCTTTTATTTGAAATGCTAATCCAATTAAATCAGCATATTCTAATAACACATCTTGCTTTTTTCCTACAGTTCCAGAAATTATTAATGCAATCTCTACTGGTAATTTTAATAACATTCCAGTTTTATGAGTATGTATATATTGTAATGTTGGAAGATCTGCTTTTTTGTTTTCATATTCAATATCTACCATCTGCCCACCAATCATACCACATGAACCCGAAGCAATTGATGTCTTCTTTATAATTTCTACTATTTTTTCGGATGTTAATTGATTATTTTTTGACGATAATACCAAAAAAGCATAAGTTAGCAATGCATCTCCAACTAATATTGCTTCCGCTTCTCCAAATTTTTTATGTGTTGTTAATTTTCCTCTTCTATATTCATCATCATCTAATGCTGGTAAATCGTCATGAACTAATGAATAGGCATGAATCATCTCAATTGCTACTGCAGAAGGTAATCCTAAATTAGTATCTTCTTCCAATAATTCCAAAACCATTAATAATAATACTGGTCTCAATCTTTTTCCACCATTAAATATTGAATATTTCATTCCTTCAACTATAACTTTAGGATAGATTAATTCTTTTAAATAATCTCGCATTACTTTATCTACCGAATTTGCTTTTATTTTCAAATAATCTTTAATTTAAATCACATCCTTTGAAATTTTTTTACTCAAAATCTGTTATTTCTATTTTCCCATTTTCATTAGATACAACTTTTTTGAGTTTTCCTTCTACATTATTTAATATTTTTTTGCATTCTGCTAGCACTTTCATTGCTTCTTCATATTTTTCCAAAGACTTTTCTAATTCTATTTCGCCATTTTCTAATTGTTCTATTATCAAATCTATTTTTTCTAATCCAGCCTCAAATTTCATTTTTGCCTCCATTATATTTTTTGATAATCATAAATAATAGACGACCGATTAGTCGTCTATTATTTTTTAGTAAGCATAAAAAGTCATTACTTTATTCCCATAAGTTCGTTCATCTACTTTATTCAATTTACCTATTTTCTCTGCCATTCTTTCTTTCACGTGATGTTCTGCAATCAACAATCCATTTTCATTTAAAATTTCTTGTTCTTCCACCTTTTCTATCGTGCTTGTACACAATTCTTCTTTATACGGCGGATCCATAAATATTATATCAAATTTTTCTTTCTTTTTTGATAATATTTCTATTGCTCTTTCAGCTTCATTTCTATAGGCCCTACATTTATCTGAATATCCTAAGCTATTTATATTTTCAATAATATTCCCTAAAACTTTTTTTTCTTTTTCTATTAAAATAGCTTTTTTAGCTCCTCTACTCAATGCCTCCAAAGCGATATTTCCTGTCCCACTAAATAAATCCAAAAAAATAGAATTAGGTACATATTGATTTATTATTGAAAATAAAGACTCTTTCACTCTGTCTGATGTAGGTCTTACATCCATTGTTTTTAATGCTTTTATTTTTTTATTTCTAGCTTCCCCAGCTATTATTCTCATATTCCCTCACCTTTTTCAAATAGTCTAATCTATTCATATAATTTCTAATATTTTCTTTCATCTCTTCTAAAGTTTTTCTTTCATATTCTAACTTTATTTTTTCTACATTAATCCCTTTAGTTTCTATGGTTTTATTATTTCCTCTCAATAATTGTTTCCTAATTATTTCCGTTCTATTTTCTGTTTCATTTAATAATTTATCCAATTCTTTTAATCGCATTTTCAAACTCCTCTTTAACAAATAAAATTAAATATAGTTATTTATGAATGAACATTGCATCTCCAAAACTAAAAAATCTATATTTATCTTCAATTGCTTTTTCATACGCTTTAAAAACGAATTCCTTGTCTGCAAATGCTGAAATCAACATAATTAATGTCGATTTTGGTAAATGAAAATTAGTAATAATCGCATCTACTATTTTAAATTCATATCCCGGATATATAAATATTTTTGTAGAATCTTTTTTGGCAATAATTTCATTTTTCTTTTTGCTAGCTGCTTCTAATGTTCTAACCGAAGTTGTTCCTACAGCTACAACTCTTCTACCTTCTTTTTTGGCTCTATTTATTTTTTCAGCAGCCTCTTCTGGCACTTCATATTTTTCTTCATGCATTTCATGATCTAATACATTTTCTGTCTTGACTGGTCTAAAAGTTCCCAATCCGACTTCTAAAAATACTTCTGCAATTTCAACACCTTTTTCTTTTATCTTTTCTAAGAGTTCTTTTGTAAAATGTAATCCTGCTGTTGGTGCTGCAACAGATTCTCCTTTTTGAGCATAAACTGTTTGATATCTACCTTTTTCTTTTAATTCAGTCTTTATATATGGAGGTAGTGGCATTTCACCTAATTCATCTAATATTTCCTCAAATATGCCCTCATATTCAAATTCTACAATTCTATTTCCATTTTCTTTTCTCTTTATTATTGTAGCTACTAATTTATCTTTACCAAAATATACTTTTGTTCCTTCTTTCAATCTTCTACCAGGTCTTACTAAACATTCCCAATTATTAATATCAATCCTATTTAATAAAAATATCTCTGCAAATCCTCCAGTTTTTTTCTTACCCATCAATCTAGCAGGTATTACTTTTGTACTGTTCATCACTAAAAGATCACCTTTTTTGAGATAATTAATAATATCATAAAAATGTTTGTTTTCAATTGTTTTTTCTTCTTTATTTAATACCATAAGTTTTGATGAGTCTCGTGGTGTAACTGGTTCTTGAGCTATAAATCCCTCTGGTAAATTGTAATCATATTCTGTTAACTTCATATTTTTTCACCTATTATTATCCTATCATTTTTCGAGTAATCTTTTATTACTCTTATTTTTTCATAACCATTTTTTAATAAAATTTCTTTTACTTCTTTCCTTTGATTATATCCTATTTCAAATGCTAACACTCCACCTTTTTTGAGATGGTTTTTTGCATCTTTTGTTATATTTATATAAAAATATAATCCATTTTCTTCTGCTAAAAGTGCTGATTTTGGTTCATGTTCTTTTACTTCCGTCATTAATTCATTATATTCTTCTTCTTTTATATATGGCGGATTTGACACTATCAAATCAAATTTAGAATACTCTACCTTTTCAAAAATATCACTTTTTATAAACTTTACATTTTCAGCATTATTTCGAATTTTATTTTTATTTGCAACTTCCAAAGCTTTTTCTTCTATATCTACTGCCAAAACTTTAGAATCTTTCCTTTGTTTAGCTATACTTATAGCAATAGCTCCACTTCCAGTTCCTATATCTAATATTTTAGGTTCTTCTATTCCTTTTATATTTTCTAAACATTGTTCTACCAAAAGTTCTGTTTCAGGTCTGGGAATCAATACATTCTCATTTACTTCAAATTTATATCCATAAAATTCTTCATACCCTAAAATATATTGTAATGGTATCTTATCTTTTCCTCTTTTAATTAAAAGCTTTTTAATTTCTTCTCTTTCTTCTATACTAAGAGGTTTTTCATAATTCAAATACAAATCTAATCTTTTCAGATTTAAAACTGATGCAATTAAATATTCTGCATCTAATCTAGCATTAACAATTTCTTTGTTTTTTAAAAATTCTGTACTCCACTTTAATATATCTAGCAATTTATATATTTTGGACATTACATCGCCTGTTTCAGTTTTTCTGTTTGATCAAATGTAATCAAGGCTTCTATCATTTCCGTTAAATCTCCATCTAAAAGATAATCTAATTTATGTAATGTCAATTTAATTCTATGATCTGTTACTCTTCCTTGTGGATAATTATAAGTTCTTATTTTCTCACTTCTTGATCCACTTCCAACTTGTAATTTTCTATCTGCATCTCTCTCACTTGATTGTTTTCCTAGTTCTAAGTCATACAATTTAGCTGCCAAAACTTTCATAGCTTTTTCTTTATTCTTCATTTGCGATCTTTCATCTTGACAACTTACAATTGTTCCAGTTGGAAGATGAGTTATTCTAACCGCTGAATCTGTTACATTTACATGCTGTCCTCCAGCCCCACTCGCTCTATAAGTATCTACTTTTAAATCCACTATTTTTATATCTACTTCTACAGCCTCTACTTCTGGTAACACTGCAACCGTAGCTGTTGAGGTATGAATTCTACCTGCACTTTCTGTACTCGGTACTCTTTGAACTCTATGCACTCCACTTTCATATTTTAATTTACTATATGCCCCTATACCTTTAATCATAAAGACAATTTCTTTTAATCCACCTATTCCCATTTCATTTTTATCTATTATCTCTATTTTCCATTTACTTCTTTCAGCATATCTTGAGTACATTCTAAATAAAGCTGCTGCAAAAAGTGCTGCTTCATCTCCCCCAGCTCCAGATCTTATTTCTACTATAACATTTTTCGCATCATTTGGATCTTTTGGCAATAACAATAATTTCATTTCTTCTTCTGTTTCAACAATTTTTTTTTCTAAATCATTCAATTCTTCTACCATCATTTCTTTCATTTCTAAATCTTTTTCTGTAAAAGAATCTTCTTTTAACCCTCTATATTCTTCCTTTATTTTTTTATAATAAGTATACTTCTCTACTATTTCTTCTATCCCAACAAAAACTTTATTATATTCTATCATCTTTTTTGGATTCATTGCTACTTCCGGATCCGCCATTTTCAATTCTAATCCTTTATACTTTTCTACTATTTCTTCTAATTTACTAAACATTAATTATCTCCCCTCAGTTTACTTCTTCTGCGTTTTTTACTTCTCTTCCTAAAGCTACTTTTAAAGCTACTAGTCCAACTTCTAATTGTTCTTCATCTGGTTCAGATGTTGTTATCTTTTGTAACCATAATCCAGGTGTAGCTAATACTTTAATTATCTTATTATCTAAATGATTACTTGAATATCTTTGTAATTCATATGCAATTCCAGCCACAAATGGCAAAAATGCTATTCTTAATATGAATTTAATTCCTGTTTTTATTAAAAAATTATCTGATCTTAATATTGTCATATCCACTATTGAAAATACTAACATACTTATTAACATTACAATTACTAAAAAACTTGTCCCACATCTTGGATGTAATGTTGTATATTTTTTTGCATTTTCCACTGTTAATTCTTCATCATTTTCTAATGTATATATTGATTTATGCTCTGCTCCATGATACTGAAAAACTCTCTTAATATCTTTTGAAAAAGATATTAACCAAACATATAATACAAATAATGACATTCTTATTATACCTTCTACTATATTTGCCATTATATCTGTCTTCATAAAATTACCTATAAATGCAGGTAATAAAAAGAATAATGAAACTCCAATTGATAATGAAGCAAAAACAGTTAATCCTAATTGAAAATCTGTTATCTCTTCTTCCTCTTCTTCTCCTGATTGAACTGCTGAAAAAGTTAATTCTTTCATTCCTATTATCATCGCCTCTATTAAAGCAAAAACTCCTCTAATTAATGGTTTTTCAAATAACCCAAATTTATCTTTTAATATCTTTCTTTTTCTATATACGATCTTTCCATTTGGTTGTCTTACTGCTGTTGCTATACAATCTGTTCCTTTCATCATAACGCCTTCTATTACAGCTTGTCCGCCAACTTTAGCATATGTTTTACTCATCTTTATACCTCTCTCTCATTTCTTTTAATTTTCCACAAGTCATTGTCCCTTCTGGACAAATCCCATTAACACATGCTGGTCCGATATTTTCAAATAATATCGGTGCTTTTTCTTTTACCAATCCAAGCATTTTTTCTGCCATTTTCCTTATTTCCCATTGTGCTCTATTACATAGTCTTTCTTCTAAAAAATTAGTTAAAGCTCTCGCATTCATTGTTACTATTATTTTTGTTTCTGCTGCATTAGGTAAATAAAATCTTGCATCCTCTTTTGGAATTCCCATTTTTAATGCATCTAAATAATATTCATGATATTTTTTCATTCTTTCAATAAATTTATTCTTTGCTTCTTCGTTCTCTTTTATTGAGTCAGGAATTACATATTCAAACTTACCTTCTTCTTCTTTCACGTATCGCTGACTTTGTTGACTATAACTTGCTATTCTATGTCTTACTAATTGATGCGTTAGTACTCTTGATACCCCTTCTATTCCGAAAGTAAAAGAAACATGTTCAAATGTACTCAAATGACCATTTTTACGCAATATTCCTAATATCTTTTTTGTATAACCCTTCGTAAGACCATTTTTAGTCTCTTCTATATCACTTCCTGAATAACATAACCTCCCTGCTAAGGCAACTGTCTCTTCTGGATTCTGTGTATAATTTAATAACTCAACTTTCATTTTATCACCTACTATCCCTTTTTAATATTATTCTTATTGTATCATAGTTATATATTTTTTTCAATTGAAAATTCAATAAGATAATGTATAGTAATTCTAAAAAAAATCAATCAAAACATTTACAAGATTATTTTTTATTTAAAACCTCTTCACTCTTTCTATTTTTTGCTCCCCATTCAAACATTATATCCATTATAGGAATTAAAGTTTTCCCATGTTCAGTCAGAGAATACTCTACCTTTGGAGGGATTTGATGATACATTTTTTTATGAACAATATTATCACTAACCAATGCTTTTAATTGATTGCTTAACATTTTATGAGTAATATTATTCAAACATCTTTTTAATTCTCCATACCTTATAATCTCTTTGTCATAAATATGCCAAAGTATAACTAACTTCCATTTTCCTGCTATTTTATTCATAGTATATTGCATTGGACATGTAACATCATTTTTTTTTTGCTTAAGTCCCCTTTGTTTTCCACATTGCTCTCCTTTTGTATAGTATCTATCATTAAAGTGCATACTTGCCATTTAGATCCTGTTATGCTAATATTATACCACGTAAAGGAATAATAAAAAAGAAAAAATTTGAGGAGATGATTAGAATGGATGCAATTGCAATGATAAAAGAAAGAAGAAGTGTTCGTAAATTTAAAGAGAAAAAAGTGGATAGAGAACTTATGAAGGAAATTATGTCTATTGCTAGATATACTCCATCATGGGGAAATTTTCAAATAGCAAGATATACTTTAGTTGACAACTTAGATATGATCAAAAGACTTAGTAATGAAGGCGTTAATGGTTTTATTTATAATATTGATACACTAAAAAATACAAAAGGTGTTGCAATCCTAAGTTTTGTTAAAGGTAAAAGTGGAAAATTAGAAGGAGATGATTATGCAACATCCAAAGCAAATGTCTGGGAAGTCTTTGATGCAGGTCTTGCATGTCAAACATTTTGTTTAGCTGCACATGCAAAAGGAATAGGAACTACAATTATGGGAGTTATTAATGACAAAGCTATTTCAGAAATAGCAGGATTGCCTGAAGAAGAAACAGTAGCAGCTCTTATCGTTTATGGTTATCCAAACGAAGTTCCAGCAGTAACTCCTAGAATGGAAGTCGAACAAATAATGCGTTTTGCAAGCGAATAAAAAAATAACTGATTTTGAGAGTTAATTATTTGAGTCTACATTTAATTAGAAATTTCTTTCTTAATCACTTTTATATTTTGAAAAAACGATTTTATTTTTACCAAAATAAAACTCACCACAATGTGGCGAGTTTTTTAATTTTACAAAAGCAGGAAAAGATTGCTACTATTATAGTAATCTTTTCCTGTTTTATTTTAATTGTTTTTTCACTCAAATCTTAGTTGCACTCTATATATTTAATTATTCGTTAAATTTTTCTATCTTTATTTATATATATTCCTTGTATTTTTTTGTTATAAAATTTATCTATCTAAATATTTTATTTTTTTATTACGATTTATCTTAAGTTATTATTTTAATTTGTCAAGAGAATTTGACAAATACACACTCTATTAGGTATAATTAAATAGTATAATACTTTTTTAAAAAAATTAGTTTACAATTACAAAAATTAGTAAAAAATTAAATTTGAATTCATACAGACAAAAACTATATTTTATTTGTAAATACTTGTAAATCAAAAAGGAGGACTAATGAAAAAATCACTTCTAATTATTTCAGCTATTTTAGTTTTTACAACTTACTTATTAGGAAATACTTTTGAATCATTCTCAATTATTCAGTCTATGCAAACTACAAAATGGGGAATCAAAGAAGGCCTCCCCTCTAATTCTATCACATCTATGATTCAAGATAATCAAGGATATATTTGGATTGGTACATATGAAGGATTAGTTAGATTTGATGGTGTTAAATTTAAAATATTTAACGAAAATTTTCATGAAAAAATCTCATCAATCTCAACAAGAATAATTTTACAAACTTCTGACAATAAAATTTGGATTGGTACAAATGGTAACGGCCTTTTAGTTTTGAATAATAGTAAATTTTCTGCCTTTTATCCTGAATTAAAAAACAAACCTATTCGCTCACTATACGAAACATTTGATCATAATGTTTGGATTGGTACAACTGAAGGACTTTTTAAGTTTGATGGACAAAAACTATCTCGATTCGATTTAGGAGAAGAACTAAATAATAGTACAATTTTATCTATTTTTGAAGATCCCAATAAAAATTTAATTTTTTCTTCTAATAGAGGAGGTCTTTATAAAATAAATAATAATAAGGTTTCAAAACTATCTTATCATGGAGTTAATATTGAAAATTATATTATTAATGACGTTGCTATTGATCAAAACGATATAATTTACTTCGCAACAAGAGAAAATGGAATTTTAATAGTAAATAATGAAAAATTCTTGAAATGGATAAATAAAAAAAATGGATTTATGACAAATAAAATAAATAAAATAAAACTAAATTCTGAAAATGAAATTTTATGCGGTACTGAAAAAGGGTTCTATCTTATTCACAATACTAGCATTGAGAAAATGACTTCTGACGAAGGATTAAATGATGAACTCGTTGATTCTATTTTGGAAGATAGAGAAGGCAACTTATGGATTGGAATGTCTCACGATGGAATTATAAAATTGAGTAATATGAAATTTTTTAAATATGCTACAAAACACGGTCTACAAAACAATACTATAAATGTTATTTGTAAATTCAAAAAAGACTTTGCCTTTGTTGGAACAGATAAAGGTTTAAATATAATTTATAAAAAGAAAATAATCAGAAATAAACTTACACTTTTTTTATCAAATATAAGAATACGACATATCCTTTCTGCTTCTGACGGTTTAATTTATATTGCAACTTATTCCGATTTAGGTGTCGTTATATATGATCCTGATACCGAAAAAACCCGAACATTGAATACTTTTGATGGTTTAACCGGAAATAGAACTCGAGTTATTTATGAAGATAGTCAAAAAAATATTTGGATTGGTACTACTTCTGGATTAAATAAGGTGACTAATGGAAAAATTGTAAAAACTTATAAAAGAAAAGATGGTCTTAGTAATGATTATATTTTATCTATATCTGAAAATAATAAAAATGAAATATTGTTAGGAACTGATGGTGGTGGTATTAACATAATTTCTGATTCAGGCATAAAGATTTTAGATAATAAAGCTGGTTTACTCTGTAATATCATATTTAAAATCATGAAAGATAAAGATGGTGATTCTTGGATTTCTTCTTCGGAAGGAGTTTCTATTTTAAAAAACAACAAAATCTATAATTTGCCTCAAAAAAATAGTTTGCCTCAAAAAACTATATGCCAAATTATAAATGATGACAATAATACCACTTGGATTATTAATCCAAAAATGATATTATCTGCAAATACCGATGTTTTAAAAGAAAGTATCCTTTCAGGAGAAGGTTTTTCTCATTTTAAAATATACGATATGAGAGATGGACTAACTTCTGGAGTTGGAGCTACTTCATGGAGTATTAATGATTTTCAAAATACGTTATGGTTTTCAACAAATGATGGTGTTGCTACATTAAATCCTCAAAAAATAAATTTGAATACAACAAAACCGCCTGTTATTATTGAATCTATTTCATTAAATAATAAAAAAATACCTTTAGAACAATTAATAATTGTTTCACCTGATAATCAAAGGATTATCATTGATTACACAGCAATGAGTTTTGTTATTCCAGAAAAAGTTACATTTGTCTATAAATTAGAAGGCTTTGATAAAAATTGGTCTAAACCAACAACAAATAGACAAGCTACTTATACCAATCTTCCGCCAAACGATTATACTTTTTTGGTGAAAGCTGCTAATAATGATGGTATTTGGAGTGATTCTTCTGCTAAAATAAAATTAAAAAAAGAACCTTTCTTTTATCAAACTATATTTTTCTATTTATTAATGATTGTTTTAATTATACTAATTACTTCTTTTGTTTTTTGTTTGAAAGTCAGAATTTTAAAAAAAAGACAAATTGAATTAGAAAAAATAGTTGAACAAAGAACTTATGAACTTAAAGAAGAAAAAGATAAATCTGATAAATTATTATTAAATATTCTTCCAGAAAAAGTAGCAAATGAATTAAAAGAAACAGGAAAATCATCTACTGAAATTTTTGATAATACATCAATACTATTTGCTGATATCGTTGGATTTACCAAAAAAGTTGAGAAAATGAAATCAGAAGATTTAATAAATGAACTTAATGAGATCTTTACAGAATTTGATAAAATTTCTAAAAAACATAATTGTGAACGAATTAAAACTATTGGAGATGCTTATATGTCTGTTTCTGGAATGTCCAAAAAAGATCCAAGACATGCTTTTAATATAATAAATTCTGCTTTTGAAATGAGAACTTTTCTTTTTAATAGAAAAAGTAAAGTCGGGAATAAATGGGAAATGCGATTTGGTATTAACTCTGGATCAATAATCGGAGGAGTTGTTGGGACCGATAAATATATTTATGATGTATTTGGTGATTCTATAAATACTGCATCAAGATTAGAAGGAGTTTCTCTTCCCATGAAAATCAATTTATCCCACTGTACTTATGAATTTGTAAAAAGTCAATACAAATTTGAAAAAAGAGAAAAATTTGAAGTTAAAAGTAAAGGAATAATGGATATGTATTTTGTAGAACCTTTAGATAAAATTTAATATAATATAATATAAATAAAGATGGCTATTTATTAAAAATAGCCATCTTTATTTTTTCTTGATTTATTTTACTGATTTTTCATTTTTATAAATTGTTTTAAATCTGATTTCAATATATTCTCTATTTCTATGAAATCTTCTTTTTTGGTTTCAGCAAACAAAAAAGCAAAAACATTATGTTTAATATAATCTGTTTTCCTTAATTCTAAAACTTTTTTGAAATAAGAATTATATTTTTCATAATCTATTTTTTCTATCTCATTTACATCTATATCCTTTGATATATCTGCTATTACTATACTATATACTTTATCTTTTTTGGATTTTAAAATTTCTTTCCAATCTGGACTTTTTTGATCAAAAAAGTATTCGTATGTATTTATTCCATAGGCATAATATGCTATATCTGTAGTACACCATCCTGCAAATCTCATTGGATTGACTTCTATCGGCACTATTTTTTTATTATTGTCTACTCTAAATTCTATATGCATCGGAAAATTTTCTATATTTATTAAATTTCCCATTTTATTTAAAAAATCTAAAAACAATTCATGATATTCCTCTATTATTTCTTTTGAAGTTATATACACTCGATCATTTACATCATCACCAGAAGAAAATATATGTTTTAAAATATTTAAAATAACTGCTTTCCCTTGATTATCATAATATACATCTAACGCAAATTCTTCTCCTTCAATATTTTCTTCAATAATAAATTTATTTGAATTTACTACTTCAATTGGATAAATATCTTGAATATCCTTAACTTCTTTTTTTAACTTTGTTAAAACATCTTTCCATTCTGAAATACTATTAACTTTATATACTCCAAAGCTAAAAAATCCAATAGTTGGTTTTATTATAAAAGGCATCTTAATTTTTGATATGTCCAATTTTTCTATATCTTTGTAATCTATTTCTTTAAAATAAAAATCTGGATACATTTCTTTTATTAATTCTCTAAATTTAAATTTATCTTTAAACTTTTCTATATTTTGAGATAAGTTTGTAAACTCCAAATTATTTGTTATCCAATTAATTGAATTTTCCGAATTAGTATATATTAATGGGTTTTTTTCTCTTTTCACCTCATCTATAAACTTTTTTGAATCTATAATATTCATTTCACCTTTTAATTTACAATTTTCAGACATTTCATTTTTCAATACTGGTATTTTTAATTTCACTATTGTTTCTTCTAATAATTTTGAAACATATGGTTTATCTAATATTATCATTTTATCCTCCATTATTTAATTTGTTTTAGCTAGTTTAAAATACTAACCACACTAATTTTTTTAATTATTTCATCACTATTATCTGAAGAAATTTAGGAACTTCAAGCAAATAATTCAGTCTATCCTTTAAAAGTCCAAGCTAAAACTCTGCTTATCTTTTGGCCTTGACTCATCTCTAATATTCTAATATCTTTAACGCCTAATTTATTCAGTAATCTTTTGATAGGCTTAATATTGTCTTTATTGGAAACTAAAGACGTAAACCAAGTAACTTGAGAAGAAAATTTTATACTTTCATTGGCCATCTTTTTTAAAAATAAAATCTCTCCCCCATGACACCACAATTCAGCTTTTTGTCCACCAAAATTAAGGCCTTTTTTTACGTTTTTATTTGTTTTACTAAGATTATTTACTTTTCTCTCATTTGCCTTTATTGCAGCTTCTAAAGAAGCATGAAATGGAGGATTGCACATTGTTAAATCAAATTTATCTTTTTTTTCTATTATTCCTACAAAAATGTTGTCTCTATTTTTTTGAAGTTTTAAGATGATTTTATTCTTTAAATTTTTATTTTCTTCTATTATTTTTTTAGCATTATCAATGGCTTTGGGATCTATATCTGAAGCAACAAAATCCCAATTATAACTTTGACTCCCTATAATAGGGTAAATACAATTTGCACCAGTTCCAATATCTAATACTTTTATATTATTTGCTTTGCTTTCTAACAATTCTGCTATATAATATATATAATCTGTTCTTCCAGGAATAGGTGGGCATAAAAACCCTTTGGGAATATCCCACTTATCTATATTATAAAAAGTTTTTAATAATGCTTTATTCAATAGAATAACTGCTTTTTGATCGCTAAAATCTATAGTATCTTCTCCACGAGGATTTTTTCTTAGATAATCTTTTAATTCAGGTAAGTTTTTTATTAACAACTTAAAATCATACTTTCCTTTTTGGGGATTGTTAGGATGTAATTTTCCTTTTTCCTTTATATTTTTCACTTTATACTCCTTTTTAACTAAATTATGCAAATTTTTCCAAATTATATACAAATACACTATATAATATAACTTTTTTTTAGTTATCTATTATATAGGATACATTATATTATATCATTAACTTTTATTTTTGGTCAAGTTTATATTGCCAATACCATTAATATTATGATATAATTAAAAAAACAGGAGGATTGATTAATGAAAACAAATAATTTTAAAAAAATAGTTAAATCACCAACAGTACTTAATGTGAATGAAGAAACTGAATTGATGACATTTTTAATAGATAATTTGCCAAAAAAGAATAAAAATAATATAAAATCTCTTTTGGTACACCGTCAAATATGGGTAAATAATAAACCTATTACACAATATAATTATTTATTAGAACCGGGAAAAACTGTAACAATCAATTGGAATAAAGTAAGAGTTGAAGAGAATTATAAAGGTGTTAAAATTTTATTTGAAGATAAAGACATTATTGTAATTCAAAAACAAGCTGGACTACTTTCAATTGCAAGCGACAAAGAACAGGAAAAAACTGCATATAATATTTTAAAAGAACATGTGAAAAATGAACATCCTACAAATAAAATATTTGTTGTCCATCGTTTAGATAGAGAAACTTCTGGCGTTATGATGTTTGCCAAAACTCCAGAAATGCAACAAACGTTGCAAACTTCATGGAAAAAAATTGTACAAGAAAGAAAATATGTTGCAGTTGTTGAAGGATCTATAAAACATGAAAAAGATACTATTGTATCATGGTTAAAAGAAAATAATGCTTTTGTAATGTATTCTAGCCCAGTAGATAATGGTGGTAAAAAAGCTGTTACCAATTATAATGTATTAAAGAAAAATAAAACTCATTCTTTAGTTGAGTTAAATATTGATACTGGTAGAAAAAATCAAATTCGTATTCATATGAAAGACCTTGGACATAGTATTATTGGTGATAAAAAATATGGTGCTACTACTAATCCTATTAACCGTTTAGGTTTACACGCATTAGTACTTGCATTTAAACATCCAACTACTGACGAACTTTTGAGATTTGAAACTAGAGTTCCAGTAAAATTTACAAATCTTTTTTCTAATCATAATTCAAAACAAAAAAGTATTAAAAAGAAAAAAAAGAAAAAATAATATTTATTCTGAATTTTTTCTATAAATAAAAAGCCTTCTTAATGATAAAAATTATCATTAAGAAGGCTTTTTTGAATTTTTTATAATATTATTGGATTAGCTTTTAATACCTTTCACCTTTTTTGATTTTATCAATTTAAAACCATTTTCTGAAATATATACTCCACTTAATGTTAAAGCACCACCAACTATCATTATTACTGTTAATTGTTCTTTTATAATAATAACTGAACTAATTATTGTTATTATCGGAATTAAATAAATATAACTACTTGTTTTTATTGCTCCTATCAAACTTACTGCTTTATTCCACATTACAAAACACATAGAAGATGCTACAATTCCTAGAAACAAAATATTACCAAATACTTCAGGTATTAAAAATATTTCCAATGAAAATTCAGATGATGTCAAAAAAGCAATTGGTAATGCTGTTATTATCCCATAAAAAAATATTTTTCTAGTAATGTATAATTTATTATGTTTATCACTAATTTTTTTTAGTAAATTAGAATACATGGCAAAAGATAATGCTGCCAATATTGATAATATATCTCCTATTGGTTTTATCTTTAAAACAAATTGACCATTAAACATTATCAAAAATATTCCTAATATTGCAACAATAAAACCATAAATGAATTCTTTTTTGAATTTTTCTTCTCCTTTACCAAATACAACTAATAAAGTTGTTAATATTGGTATAGTTGACATATATAATCCCACATTTGAAGCTAATGTATATTTTAAAGCTATATTTTAAAGTAGAAAATAAAAACTTATTCCAAATAATCCCAATGATAAAAATACCATTTCTTCTTTTAGTGATTCGATTTTTTTAAATTTGGGATGTATGATTAATAAAAATATATATGCAACAATAAATCTATATAATAGTATTTCTATTGCGGTTAAATGGATCAATAAAATTTTAGTTGAAGAAAATGTTACTCCCCAAACAAAAACTGCAAACAATGACATAAAATGTCCTAAAATTATTTCTTTTTTCACTTTTCATCTCCCTAAATCAATATTTATTTTTTATTATCTAATTTAACTAATGTTTCACAACAAGTTATATTTAACAATAACTCAAAACCTTATTGGGCGTAATAAATTACCACAAATCTATAACAATTTAACTATTTTTTAACAAATCATGTATTCTAATTACTCCTACTAATTTTGAAGAATCTACTACTGGTAATACTGATATTTGATTTTCTCTTTCTTCCATTAATTCTAATGCTTCAATAGCCATTTGTCCACTTGTAATTTTTTCTGGATTTTTCGTCATAATATCTTTTGCTTGAAATTCAAAGAAATTTTCTTTATCATTTAAAGCTCTTCTAATATCTCCTTCTGTTACAAGACCAATTAATTTAAAATCATTTTCAACAATACATACCGCACCAACCCTTTTTTGAGTCAATTCTAGTAAAATTTTATCTATTTTATCTTCTTTTTTGGCTATTGGTAATTTTTCACCTGAAATCATAATATCTTTTACTTTTGTCAATAATTTTCTACCCAAACTCCCCCCCGGATGATATAGTGCAAAATTTTCTGGCTTAAAATTTTTCATTTTAATTAAAAGTGCAGAAATCACATCTCCCATTACAAGAGTAGCTGTAGTTGATGAAGTTGGAGCTAAATTTAGAGGACAAGCTTCTTTTTCTACTCCAATATCTAATATAACATCCCCATTTTTAGCTAATTCTGACTTTTTATTTCCTGTCATTGCTATTATTTTTGCACCAATTTTTTTTATCGCTGGTAATATTTCTAATACTTCTTTACTTGCTCCACTATTTGATATTGCCAAAACTACATCTTCGCTTCCTACCATTCCTAAATCTCCATGTAATCCTTCGGAAGCATTCATAAATATAGATTGTGTTCCTGTCGAAGCTAATGTTGCTGATATTTTTTTACCTATTATTCCTGATTTTCCAATCCCAGTAACTACTACTTTTCCTTTAGATTCCAAAATCAAATCCAATGCTTTTTTTAATTCTCCATCTAATCTTTTTTGAACTTTTTTTAATTCTTCTATTTCAATATCAAATATTTTATTTGCTTCTTCTAATATATTCATTTTTTCTCCTTTTTTGAAAAAAATTGACAAGGAATTCCTGTTGTCCTTAATACTGCTATTGAAGGAATCATTTTCCCTTTAAAGCCAATTGCCCTACATCCTCTTGGAAAATTTTTATCCCAAGTCACATAATAATGTTTACATTTAAAACAATCAATCCTTTTATTATTTTTATCCATATTATAATCAATCCACCTCATAAATATTATTAAAATATCTTTTTATTATATCTCATTTTATAAAAATTATACCATAATTATATTTTTTTTTCTACTTAATTATCTTTAAGATATTATTAATTTTTAATTCAAAAAAGGGCAGAAATGGATTCTGCCCCTACTTAAAATTCAAATAAAATCATCCTTCCTTTTTAGCGTTTCCTTCTTTAATAAAGAAGGAAACTAATGCCAAAAAATCGGGCTAAAAAATCTCTTATCCCCCCTTCTTTATTAAAGAAGGGGGCTAGGGGGATGATTTCCCTTCAACTCATATATTCTTTTAATTTTACCAAAACACTCTCAAAATCATTAATAACATCATAGTTACTAAATCTAATTACAGTTAATCCATAGCCTTCTAATATTTTTGTTCTTTCTTCATCATATCGTTTTCCTTCATCTGTATAATGCTGACTTCCATCAATTTCAATTACTATTTTTTTTGCAGCACAATAAAAATCAACAATAAAATTATCAATTATCTTTTGTCTATTTACAGTATACTCACATTTTTGTAAATATAATTTCCATAATTTCTTTTCTGTAATCGTCATATTTTTTCTTAATTCTCTTGAACGATTTTTCAATTTTTTATTATACGGAAGATAAAACATAAGCACCACCTTAATTTAAACAATAAAATTCAAATCATCTTTCCTTTTTAGCGTTTCCTTCTTTGATAAAGAAGGAAACTATCGCTAGAAACTTGGGCAAAGAAATCTCTTATTCCCCTTCTTTATCAGGGAAGAGGCTAGGGACAATGTTATTAAGTTAAGCTTTCTAAACAAAACTACTTTTTAATTTACCCTTCAACAAATAATAAATTAGACAGTATATCTTTAGCTTTGCCCCTCTTTTTTTAAAGAGGGGAACGGGGTGATTTATTTTTTCCCCTTAGCTTGACGACATTTTTGGGGGATGATTCCCCCTAATTATTTTTTAAATCATCTATCAGAATTGCTTTTTTGAGTATCTCTTCTAAATCATCCAATCTAAGCGTATTGGGACCATCTGATAACGCTTCATCTGGATTAGGATGTACTTCTGCGAATATTGCATCTACCCCTATTGCTAAGGCTGCTCTCATCAATGGAAAAACATATTCTCTATTTCCTCCAGTTGTATCTCCCTGTCCTCCAGGTTTTTGAACTGAATGAGTTGCATCAAATACTATTGGATATCCAAATTCTCTCATTTCTAGTAAACTTCTCATATCTACTACTAAATTATTATATCCAAACATTGCACCTCTTTCACACAACATTATATTTTCGTTTCCACTTTCTTTTATTTTATTAACTACATTTTTCATATCCCAAGGTGCTAAAAATTGCCCTTTTTTGACATTAAGTGGTTTTCCTGTTTTTGCTGCTGCTACTAATAAATCTGTCTGTCTACACAAAAAAGCTGGTATTTGAATTATATCCACTACTTCTGCCAATTTTTCAGCTTGTCCCGGTTCGTGTATATCAGTTATTATTGGTAAATTATATTTTTCTTTCACTTTTTTCAATATTTCTAATCCTTTTTCTAATCCAGGGCCTCTATATGAATTAATTGAGCTTCTATTTGCTTTATCAAATGATGCCTTAAATATATATTCTATTCCTAATCTATCTGTTATTTCTTTTACTTTCCCTGCAATTTCCATTACTAATTCTTCTGATTCAATTGAACAAGGCCCAGCTATTAATGTAAATCTTTTTTTTCCACCTATACTTACTTTATCTGTTATTTTTACATTTTTTACTTCTTTCATCTTTTTCATCCCCTGATTTTAGTATTTTTTATTTTTCTTCTCTATATTTAATTCCCATTCCTTTTAAAAAGTTTCTCAAATATCTATCTCCACATTCTTTATAATTTCTGTGTCCTTTTTTTCTAAATATAGCACTCAATTCTGATTTTGATACTTCTACTCCTGCTAATTCTAATACTTCTATCATATCTTCACTTTTAAAATCTAAAGCTATTTTTAATTTTTTCATAATCAAATTATTATTTAAAGTTTCTGCCACTTTTTTGGGTTGTCCCGGTTTTTCTTCTTTTCTCCCTCTTTTTTGTACAATTAATCCATTCAAAAAAGCTGTTAAATGTGCTTTAGTACATTCTTTATACCCAGAACCATCTTCTTTTTTTAAACGATTTACAACACCAGCTTGAGTCATATCTACTCCACCTTCTTTAAATATTTCGACCATTGTTTTATCATTATAATCAAACGCATACCTTATTCTTCTCAATACATCATTACATTCCATTTTTTTTCCTCCTAAATTTTTATTATAAAATTATTTTGCTCTATTTATCGTAATATCTGAAACCAAAATACTCAAATCTAATGATAGATCAACTATCCTAACTGCTACATCTTTAGCTGTCATAAATTTTTCTGTATTTATCGACAAACTTGTTTTCTCCCAAAATTCCGTATTCATTCCACCCGGATATATATTTAATACTTCTATATTATCCTCTTTCAATTCTTCTGTCAGAGCTTTCAAAAATCCTAAAGCTCCCCATTTAGAAGCACAATATAGACTTTCTCCTCCCTTTCCTTTTAAAGCTGCTGTGGAAAGGATATTAACTATTCTACTTAAATTTTTATTTTCTTTCATATAAGAAGCTATTTTTGAAGTTATCATTATCAAACCTATTAAATTTGCTCCAAATACTGTTTCAATTTTTTCCATTGTTATAGTTTCTATTTTTCCAAATACTCCTAATCCTGCGTTATTAAAAAGAAATTCAATCTCATAACTTTTTTGATCTAAATATTTAACAAAGTCATTTATTTCATTTTCTTTAGATATATCCATTTTATATGGTATGACTTTAATTTCTGGATTAATTATCGATAATTCTTCCAAAGCTTCTTTTAATTTTTCTTCTCTTCTTCCTATAATTATTATATTTTTACCTTTTTTGACCATCTCTTTTGCTAATTCAAAACCTAATCCAGAAGTTGCCCCTGTAATTACTGATATTTTCATAAACTCCTCCTTTTAATTCTATTTTTTACTGTAGAAACAGATTCCATATATGACATCTTTTATTTTAATTCAAACAAATATTTTATAACCTCTGGAAACCTTTTTGCCCAATAAATTTCATTATGTTCTGATCCTTCTTCTATAACAAATTTTACATCCTCAAAATATTCTTTAACTTTTTTGACTATACTTTTATTTGAATTTATATATATTGCAGGAAAATCAAGATTTTCCACTTTACTTGTTTCTTTCGTTCCTACGTCTAAATATATTTTC
>Ga0307991_1000131_pt1 | contig 56636 bp, 62 predicted proteins | sample EllFjometagen131_FD_203146 | JGI IMG/M metagenome (GOLD analysis project Ga0307991, IMG submission 203146) | Marine microbial communities from Ellis Fjord, Antarctic Ocean - #131 | ecosystem: Environmental > Aquatic > Marine > Unclassified | place: Southern Ocean | collected 2014-10-08
TAAGCCATTTTGACTGAGAATACGGTATACCGTACTCGGACTGACAGCAACTACATCCTGGTCAAGCATCATGAAAGTCAGACGTCGGTAACCTTCCAGGGGATACTGACAATGAAATTCAATGATTGCTCCCTTTTCCCAATCTTCCAACCAGAAATCACGGGGAATATAAGCATTATGCATGTTTTCCTTACCATAACGCTTTTGCCAGTTGTAGAATTTACTGCTGCTGATCTCAATCCAGGTTGTAAAAGAGCTCAGGGGAATTCCGGTTTGTTCTGCCCAATGTTTCAGGTAATCAACCACCGAATCCCGTACATCATGGGGAACCCATGAACTTTTCAAAGTTCCCCAAGACTTTTTTTTAATTTTATATGGGCCTCCATAAGCTCAGAGACCACTTCATTTTTGTTTTGCAATTTCTTTTCAAGTTCTGAAATACGTCGGGATTCTTTCCTGGCATTGCTCTTTTCGAATGCAACGGCACCATTTTCAAAAAATTTCTTCTGCCAACTATAAAAAACAGTTGGCTGAAGATGATACTGATCGCATAGATCAGAAACCGGTATCCGGTCAACCAGATGTTTTTTTAAAATAATAACTTTTTCTTGGGGTGTGTAGTTTTTCCGTTTCTTTTTCATTGAATTTTCCTCCTTTTGAGTATGTTAACTCAAACTGAGAAAAATTCCAATTCACGGTGAACCATTACAATTATTGATGAGGGCTTTTTAAAAAAAGGAAAGGAGGGGGAGAGGAACAATTTTTAATTTACAAATGCACACCTAATCCTGACGGCGGCGTTGTATCCACAGGTGGAGGTGGCGGCGGTGAATCAGGACAAGTATAACTTACCTCAACACAGGGAGCACTTTCGTTTCCATCCGCATCGTAAGCGGTAGCGACAAAATAATAAGTGTTACCTTCCGTCAATCCGCTTACCGTTCCTTGAATCAACCCATCAACCGGCGCAGGATTCCCAGCATCAACGACAAAGCTATAAGACCCACCTGTTGTGCTTCAGACGGAATTGGAATTTTTGCCTCACTGAGTTAACGAGTTAGAATTGATTTCCTGGCTCTTAACCAGCCGTCAGATTATCACCCGTGAAAAGGGATATTAAAAATCCCGGACGGGTGAATAAGCTGACGGCGGCATTACTTGAAATTGCCTTTTTAACTTTCTTGCCGCCCTGGCGGCTTCCAACTTTTGATCACGCTCTTTGAAAATGTGTCGTTCCCGGCCTTCAAGCTTGCTTTTCGGTGTAACGTAGCCAATTGCGCTGTGCAACCTGACATTGTTGTAATGGTCGACGAATTTCTCTACTACTTCCCGTGCATCAGTCAGGGAAAGGATAACGCCAGGTCTGATACAATCTCCCATTTCAATGAAGCAAAGAAGATGCTTGCTAAGCTCTATAGCAGTAGCGGACAACTACAAAAAGCTATCGATCTTCTCAATGAAATCCTATCCATTGCCCCGGAAGATCCCCTTGCCGCCAATAACCTAGCTTGGCTATACCTCAAACACCTGCCAGAAAATTTAGATGAGGCCTTCCGTCTTGCCCAACTTGCCTTCGAACAACTACCGGAAAATGTGGCAGTAGTCGATACTATGAGCTGGGTATACTTCAAAAAAAAATGATCCGAAGAACAAACTATATGCTCGAACAGGCTTTGAGTCTAGACCCAAATAATCCTACAGTTCTTTTCCATCTAGAGGCTGTCCATAAAGCACAACAACAGATGAAATAGACTTACACATCACAAAGCATACCTTAAAAATCAAAGACTCATCCGACAGTGAGATGAGGTCTTTGATGCAAAAATTGTTTCCGACAATAAGATAATTCTCTACTTGCTGAATCCCAAACCGGTCGGCGGCGCTGGGGAAATAACATCAACCGGAGGTGGTAAAATTATCACAGAAGTAACAAACTCATAAGCACCGACATCATAACCAATTCCTTGAGGTCTATGTTGAACCATAAAATCAAAGATAACATTTTCAGAAGCTAAATTTACTCCTTGATCGATAGCTAACGACCCTACCTTAAGCATCAAATCATTTGCACAAACCGGGTTTGCTAAAACAAAAAGATTTTCTTCATTGCCGTTGAGTATCATATTTGTAGTAGCATCAACATTTTCCACAGTCTGGTTTACAACTAGATTGTTTGTTACATATACATCATACGAACTATCTGCTTTCACTTGAATAGCTGGCCGGCCAGTATCTGAATAAACAAAAAAAGTATTATTGAAAATTTTAACATTGTAAGAAGGAGATGAATCGCTATAAACATCTACCCCTTTGTTAGCATTATTAAAAAAAACATTATTTTTAATAACAGCATCATGCACCTGGGCGAAAGCTAATGTCTCAGCGGCCATATCAGAACCAACCGTACTCACCCCATAAGCATTTTCCGAAAAGGTATTCCTTTCTACTAAGATATTGTACATATACTGACCATCACCATTAAACTGCATACCTGTAGAATTACAATTATAAAACTCATTACCTCTGACTACATAATCATGTCCGCCATTTGAAAAATAAACACCATGCCCACCCTTGGCATCATGAATTTTGTTATTCTCAAGGGTAAGATAATTACTATTGCTAGCTGTCATAATATTACGTTCACCACCATTGCGCAGCTCACTATTTTTAATTGTAATATGATCAACGCCCCCAAACATCCTGACACCAAAATTATCCCGAGTAGCACTACTTGCATTTGGATTAATATCCAGGCTATCTAAAGTTATATTACTTGAGGTTGTGATTACGATGGAAACCTGCTTCCCATCATCATACTGCGTCCCTCTTATTTCAGGAACACCATTCAACCCTTTTATCTCTATATTAGACTTACCCACAAATTTAATTGGAGCATAAGGTGTTCCAGCATTCACTACATAAATTGTGCCTTCACCGACCTTATCTATTGCATGTTGGATAGTCTTCCATGGCAATTCTTGAGTTCCTATGGCTGAATCGTCACCATTCAATGAGTCCACAAAACACTCATTCCCGGCGGAAACGAACGTCACCGTTATAGACACAGTTACAGGGCTGCTAGATGCACCATCATTATCGGTTACTGTCAAGCTTGCTGTATAGTTGCCGCCTATAGGATAGGTATGTGATGGATCCTCTAGAGATGAAGTTTGTCCATCGCCAAACTGCCAGTAATATGACATAATCTGGCCGTCAGCATCATTACCTGTACCATTAAAATTAACGAGAAGAGGTGCTGTGCCTGAAGTTGAGTTTACTGTTACAGATGCTGTAGGCAACAAATTTGACGGGATAGAAGTAACATCCCCATAAATCTCAGCAGGAATCTGATTCCCCAAATATTCCCAGATATATTTGGTTAAAGTTTGGGGGCTTCCATCAATACTGGTTCCGGTAGCAAATCCCCTTGCTCCGATCATTTCCGGGGAACCAGAGAATGCCTCCCCTGCAGCCATGTGAAAAGCAGCCATATCAGCTTTTATGACATCTTCATTTGGAAAAGGCCAGAGAGGTCGCACATCGCCATCACCACTCCCATCCTGTACCTCATCCCATCCAGGCTCCCCCCATAACAGCCCACATATACCATCACCATCTGAGTCACGACCAATTTTATAAATAATCTTTGCCCCGACTTGTGCACCACTTTCCCCGCCAGCTTGCACGGCTGACCCAGATTCGATGCGTGGAAGATACAACAAACCACTTGTTAATGGGTTAACGTTTTCGACACTATTAACCCCCACGCCGCCATCCTTATTCCTGCCATCTGTATTTCCATAATAATAGTTATAATTATAAGATGTAGGGCCACCTTCAACCACATACCTGTCCACATCTAGTGTGACACCAGCAACAATGCTATTCTTAATAGATGCACTGGTAATAGGCGCTCCATGAAGATCAAATTCCACACCGAGGCCGTTTTCACACCCACCCAATGTACAACTGTCAATATCAAAAGGGCCAACTCCACCATTATCATCATACCTACACGCTACCAAGTATGGGCCATATGTTTCACTATCACCTTCATCTTTCAAATCCCAAGCGATGCTATTATTAAGATAAGTAGTATTTATAGGCCCATCTTCAATCCAATACCCTGCACCTTCATAGTTCAAGACAATATTGCCATCAAAATGTATATCCCCTTCGGACCCGTTAGGGGTGAAGAAAGCCTTAATCCCCTCATAACTCCCGGCCTTTGGCCCTTTGATATCTTTACCATCTATAGCTATACAGTTCTGCGCGGCGCAATGCTGTTGTGCGTAGAAAGAAAAACTTGCTTTGACTTCATAGTTATCTGAGTAGTCCCATCGCTGAACACATCTTCTAAAAATTGCATAGTTTGCCCCTTGTGTCGTGCCCGTTGACCCATCCCCTACGCTGAATGGATATCTGCCTGGGCCAAAAGCAAAACACTCTTCAAGAAGAAGATAGGGCGTCCGAATTGATGCAAACGCACTCCCGACATTCCCATTAGTTGACGTTGATGGTGCAGTACCATCGCTGGCACAACGTATGAACTTGATATGGTTGCAACTTTCAGAGTAGAATGGTGCCCCAGGCATAGTATCAGACGCGGGCTGCACGTCATAAACTTTTAGCCCCCTGATGGTTACATATTCCCGGCTCTTCATGTAGACAACGGCCCCATAACCTGATTGTGGAGTTATACCTTGTAGCGTTACTCCAAAATCTGTTTGTGCTCTGATTGTTGTATAAGCACCCGTTGATCCAGAAGGCGGGGAGGCTATCCTGTCTAAGCTGCCAGTGTATACCCCATCAGCAATGGTAAGAGTATCACCCCCACTCATTAAACTTACACCTGAACTGATGTATTTTTTTGCTGTCGACCAGGAAGTACCATCTCCAGAATCACTTTCTAAAGAGCCATTCACATAAAACATGGCACCGTACGAAGCAGAATTAAAGAAAAGGATTCCCAAAAAAAAGACACCTAAAATTCCAAAAATTTTTCTTAGCTGATTAAAATAAATCCCCATTTATTATCACCTCGTTAAAAAAATTGACCTATGTCAATTTAAACCTATTAAGATACATTAAGCACATCAACAAAGTACATTATCCACTTTACAAGAGATAAATTTTAAAATTACTTTATTATATCGTCTGGAATTTAGCCCGAATTCCAGAATTATTGTTACAAGAATGATAGCTCGTTACCCGGTTGATGGTAAGCTACAGTCAATTATTCAGTAAATTAAAAAGCTTGCAACTGTCATCTTGTCGAAAATTGCCATGTGATATATTTCTATCAATCATCAAAATAATTGTGTATGTAACGAAGATTACTGCAAACCAAACCACACATCTATTCTTTGTGTTTCCGATGCTTTAATCTGATTCATCGTTACAATAATTCACCGGGAATACAGGATTTATGATCTAATCAGAGAAATGGTGGTCTAATATTATTTGGCACAAGCAAAATGATATAATATAAATTACAAGCAAATCTCATGCCGACGATTAAAAAGGTGCTCCTAAACCCGAGTATTGCTCATCTTGCCTAACGACTGCCAGTGGAAAGCTTGCAAACCGACTACCGGCTACAATTAGACCTTATTGGTTTTCGGCGCACTTTGTTACAGAAACAGAAAATTTAGTAACTGTTTTGAAATATTCGTGTCCTTCCGGCTAGTGTCGCGTAATTTATCAATTGACGGATAGAGTCGCGACAGTTTAGTCTTGGCATCATCAGCGGTGAACTGCCAGTTGACTTTTAAATCCTTATTCTATCTGTGAACCTGCCATGCCGCTGCTTCACTCAAAACTTTTTCAATATTGTCAATCCTTCTGTTATTGCATTGTCCGACGAGAACGTTGAGTTCAATCCCTGCTATATTCAGGACACGACCATGCCTGTCACATTACCCCAAAGCGAGCAGACAATAGTGGCGGTGGGGGAATTCTAAATTGACGGGTAAAAGGGAATATTTTTAAAATAACGCTAAAACACGAAGGAAAAGGTGGGCAGTATTTTTCGCAATAGAGGTTTATTTCAACTAAATTTATCATCATAATCGGTTCTATTGATATATCCTCTTGCTCCCTCTTGCGATATAACTTTGCCGGGAACACCAACAACAACAGAATTATCTGGAACATTTTTTGTGACTACACAATTTGCGCCAATAGCAACATTGTTTCCGATTTTCACAGCACCGATTATTTTTGCGCCTGGCCCTATGTAGATATTATCCCCTAACGACTGACAACCTTTATTTTTTCCTCGATTCACTTGCCCCAAGCTAACACCTTGAGAAATATTACAATTCTTCCCTATCACACTTTTTCCATTAACAACAATGGCTCCAAAATGTCCTATATAAAAACCACTTCCAATTTCCGTAGAAAAGGGAATCGAGATGCCCAGCTTATAGGTCAGATGAGCAAACATAATTCTAGCAAAGGGATATATCGTGTATTTCAGTAGAGGGTTAGTTCTGGTGTAGCGACATGTTCGCATTCAAAAATTGTATTTATATGATTCACCAATCAAGATATTCAGAATTAATGCACGAAACTTAACATCCCCCGTAATCCGGTAAAGATCTAAAAGAATTAAATATTTATATTCGGAGTATTTCATAGATAATCCATTGCCAGCAAACGAAAGCCGATAGAACCAAACACCATCTACCAGTGGTCAATACCGTCGACAATTGATTTTACAAAAATACTTACTACTGTCTATTATCATTTTTTACTTATCAGAAACTATTGACTAATCGTTTTTGATCAAATCAAGTTGAACACATTCTTCCTTACTCCAACACTGGTAAATATCAACGTCAACCCCATCCTCTTTTATCTTCTCAACTGGGGATAATTGTACCCCGCTTCCCCTTAAACTCCAATTTTTGATCAAACCAACAATGAATAACCCACGACCTGTCAATATTAATTCCATATCTGTAAGAGTGGCTGAAATTATAACCCCTTTCAAAACGCGAATTGGACTTTTTTTCAATTTCACCAATATCTCGGAATCAAAATCTTCCCAGTGCAATTCAAAACACTCATCAGTAAATCGCATTGCCCTAAAAGGTTTATTGCTAAGAATAGACCTTGATAAGTATGCCGGAATCTCAAAATCTCGCCATTTATGTGGATTTCCAGTCATTCCAAGTTCAGCAGCCCGAGCAATGTTGTACATTTCCCGTGCTGTCACAAAATGAAGTTTATACTCTTTTCCATCATTAAACTCTTCACAAAGAGTAGTCCACATTCGTTCAGCTCCTTGTCCCAACAAAGCATCCCAATGCCTTTCCACAGCCCCATGTGTATGAACCTTCACAAAAATCCACTCAGGCCGGCCAGAAACATGAATGCCAGTCCTGACCCACTCTCTGACTCTTTGAAAAGTTCCTGGTGCTTCACCTGTGACATCGGCATCCTCAACAGCGAACCCAGGGAATTTCCTTCTTGACCTGAAACCTATTGGACCAGTAATCAGCATCAAATCCGAAGGTTCTCCTGGTATCCCGGCTTTCAGCGCCACTCCAGTATTATAACTTTTAGGTTCTTTCGGATCATCTTTAGCCCTATAAATGGTATTTACAACACTTGGTTGGGCGGGGCCAAGACTTGGAAAAGTGAAATCGGCGTAACAGCCCGTTTCACTGAGGATAGTCAACTCATCATTTACACCGCAATATTCAGGCCTAGAGTTATCGAGAGCCCAGTCACCATGCACAAAACCATAAGACCGGCCTACAGGATCTCCCTCGGTCAAAAAAACACCATATTGTGAATAAGATTTTATGGTTTCCTTAATTTTAACACGAAGACTTTCGCTTGTATCTCCTGAGTGGTGCAAATGAAACTCGACTTCTCCATAGCCATTCCAATCAAACGCCGCAAGGCGACTAAGAAAATCATCACAAAAATAATTGGGTGGGAAAAAAAAAGTGTGTTGGGGGGGGCGGCCATCACTGTCCTGGAATTGATTCGCAAGGGGAGGAAAGCCATTAACCCAAGCATTAAACCGATTAAGACTTTGGGCTGAATCAACTCCACCAGTACCTGGTTCAAAGTGATCGACAAAACAAAAAATTATATGGCGACAAGTTCCATCCGGAATATGGGGCAAACCATGCCGTCGATTAAGGTAATGCCTGAACCAGCTAATCAGCCAAATATCAAAACGATACCACCTGTTTTTCCGATAAACCAAAAAAAACAAACTTCCTACTATTAGAGCAATCACAACAACTGTAGATGACATAGTAACCGAGTCCTAGAGTAATGACACTTCCGAAAAAACACACTTTGCAATGACAAGATATCTAATCTCATTATAATACATTATTTTCTCCAATCTTGCTCTCCAGAGAACATTCCTCTAATCTCTAAACGCATATCTTCTGCCACATCTGACCAAGTTCTCACATTCGTTTGTATTTCATATTTTTGCGGACGATCATGCAAAAAACTTATCATTGCTTTTACTAAAGATTCACGATTGCCAGAAGGAATAAGAATTCCATTTTTACCATGTTCAACAATTTCTGGGATACCGCCAACGTCAGAAGCAATCACCGGTTTCCCACAGGCAAGAGATTCAACCAACACATTAGGATACCCTTCAGCAAAACTCGGCAAAATCAAACAATCACTTGCTCCAAGCCAAAGAGGAATATGACTATGCAAAACTGGAGGAAACTTAAATACAAAAGGTGCCAAGTTGGGTTGCTTTATTCTGCGTAAGATTTCTTGATCCCTATCACCGCCGCCAACCATCACTAAGCATCCTTTGGCACGCAAATTGGTGGGGATTAATTCGAAGGCGTCCAACAAAATATCCACCCCCTTAGTCGTTATCATGTTACCAATAAAAATAAACATAAAAGGGAGACTTGGAAGACCGAGTCTTTCGCGACATTCTTTGCGATCCCGCGGATAAAATTTTTCCCTATCAACTCCATTGGTCACAACAGAAATATTTTCTTCAGGCACGCCTAATGAGACAGTTCGTTTTTTAAGAGCTTTACTCACAGTTACTACACGATCTGCATTGCAAAGGGTATAATGTGTCATCCAACGCCGAAAACGGTTACGAGTAAAAACATTTACGTCAGATCCCAAAATCTTAACCAAAACCGGAACATTTAATGACCGTGCACAAGAAAGACCAGCAAAACCATCAGGGAAAGCATAGTATGCAATCACAAAATCAGGGGACCAAGAGTTAATGATCTTTTGCACGCATCTGCGGATCCCCCAATACATCAAATGTCCATACATACTGCGCATTAGCCGGGGAGTGATGACATACCTTGGATAATAACATTCTACACCATTCTGCAATTTAAACGCATCTGCAGCCTGATATGCGTACCTGGGGTTACTTCTTAATAATGGTGGAACCCATGGAAGTGGAGAAATAACTTTTAAATCATAATACTGCTTTAGTTGTTGAATCTCATGCCAAACAAACATTCCACGGGTCTTTTGAGCAGAATTTGGGAAAAGATTCGTTATCACTAAGCCACGACTTTGTTTGCTCATACTTTCAACTCAACATCAAGATACATAACCTCTGCCAATAAAAAAAAAGGCATGTTTGGTACATCCTGCATCATACAACAACCCCCTTATAAGGAATCAACAACAATTATATAACTCTAAATATTTTTTAGCTGTAACTTCTAATGAATAGTGGGATCCTATCTTTTCAAAAGCATTCTGTCCCAATTGTCCTCTCAAATCTGAATCCATGACAACTTCCTCCAAAAAAGAAATCAACTCCATTTCATAATCGGGTTTGAACAATAAACCTGTTTGTCTATGTTTAATTAATTCGGGTGTCCCCCCAACATTTGTTGCAACAACAGCCAATCTGGAAGCCATTGCTTCCATGATTACATTAGACATCCCTTCACTTAAAGAGGAGGAAACAAATACATCAAACAAATTCATTATTGTTGGAATATCATTCTGGTATCCTAAAAATGTTATCGAATTTTCAACATTATATTCATTCGACATTTTTTCTAATTCAGAACGCTGCGAACCATCTCCAACTATTACAAGATGTATATTATGAAATTTTGAAGTTAATTTGGCAAATGACCTAACCAGTAAAGGAAAATTCTTGATTTTTTCAAGGCGACCGACTGAACCAATGATTATTTTAGCTGGTGACAACCCATATTTATGGCGATCTTCTATTTTCGACCTTTCTCCCCTAAAAAGATTTAAATCAACTCCATTCGGTATAAAATCAACAACTTGCTTATTGATACCACTCTTAAGCATAGCATTTTTAATGTCCTCTGAAACACCTATAAGTCTATCTATTAAATGCACTTTCGATAACAGTTTAAATGCCATCGTACGCCTTGCAGCAAATTCAACACCACGGATGTCCGTAATTAGTTTGATTTTTTTATTGAACACCCTACTCAAACTGCCATATAAAGTTGTTGAAAAATTACGGCAATGAATAATATCAATTCCCTCTTTCCGACAAAGAGAATAAATCTTTTTCACTACAGAAAAATCCAGCCCATCTTTTTTACCTAAGACATACGATTTAAAGCCCTTGTCAGCTAAAATATTAAGAATTTCAAAATCATCATTCTTTTGATATAAAAAACAGAAGTAGTGATCCACTTCTGAGATAAAACTTGCAAGTTTAATAGCTACCAATTCCATACCACCGACAGAAGGCTCTGGCAAAACATGTAATATTTTTTTCCGTATTTTACTTTCAGAAATAATCATATTGAGACTTCAAACTTGTTATATGAGAAATATGGAATTCACTATCAATGAAAATGACTTGAGACATAAAGATCAGAAAAATGGTCTAAGTTTCCAACCAGCTCAACGCACCAATTGCTCATAGATATTTCTATAACGTGCTACCGAAACCGCCCAGTTACGTTCCTGCTCTACAAAGCGCCGTCCATTCTCACGATAAGTTTGCCAATTTTCTTTTTCATCAAACATCTTAATGACTGATTCCGCGAAGGCACCAAGGTTACCGGCGGCAAACATTTTTCCAGTAACACCATCCTTAATAAGTTCTTTATGTCCACCCACATCAGATGCCACAAGCAAGCGGCGTTGTGCCATGGCCTCAAGAGGTTTGAGCGGAGTCACAAGATTTGTCAAACGCATAGGCAATCGTGGATATACCAGGACATCCACTAAATTGTAATATATTTGCACCTGATCATGTGGAACACGCCCGGTAAAAATCACTGCATTTTCCAACTCGAGGCGGCGAACCTGTTTCTTTAAGTTTTCTTCCTGAGGTCCACCACCCACCAACAGTAATTTGATATTTGGCAATGTAAGCCTAATTTGGGGCAAGGCCTCAACGGCCAACGCAAGCCCTTCATATGCATAGAAAGATCCAATAAACCCGATTACAGGACAACCTTCTATACCAATACGATTTGCCAAGGATTCATCAAAACCGGAATTTTCCCCAAAACTTTCAATATCCACAGCATTGGGAATGACGGTTATTTTGTCTTCAGGAATACCACGAGCATTTATGTCAGACCTAAGTCCTTCACAAATACAAGTTATTGCATCAGCCTGCCTGAAAACTTTTGTTTCAAGAACCTTGGTTAAACGGTAACGCAGACTACCTTCACTGGTGAAGCCATGATCCACAGCCGCATCCTCCCAGAAAGCTCGGCATTCGTAAACTACTGGCAAATCATACCGTCGACCTGCACGTATTGCAGCCAAACCGTTCAATGCCGGTGAATGAGCATGCAAGATATCTGGCGCTTCGATCTTAATGATCTCATCTAGTCGTTTCGTCAATGTGCGAACGACATCCAACTGATTCAAAATAGGCAGACCAGCCAATATGCCAGACTTTGTACGATAAAACAGCAATTCACCCACTTGCTCTGGATTTGGCCCTTCTGGTTCATGCTTTGAGCTTGTAACGTGCACTGTCTGCCAACCTAGTTTATGTTGTTGTAGCAGAATCGAACGGGTACGAAAGGTATAACCGGTATGCACCGGCAAGGAATGGTCGAGGATGTGTAATATTTTCATAAATTAAATTTTTTATTGTTCTAAAGATGATAGAAAATCACTTTTCAGCGCCTTGACGGAAAAGTACAAAAGCCCTCCAAGCGAGCTTAATAACTTAGTGAGGTAATGCTTTCCTCACACCTGAATAATTACTTCATTTATTTTATCAATCTAGATATTTTTGATGCCAAAGCTCAAGGGTCAGAAGCCCAAACAGAGCATGAGAACCGGGGAAAAAATAGTCACCCCCATCTTGCAAAAAAACCTTAACGAATTTCTCCAAGGAATCTTTCTTAAAATATTTTCTATTCAATGACCGAGAATCAAGCAATATTTCCCTAAGCGCACTTCCATTATTCTGTTTCAACCATTTCTCCAAGGGAATCCCAAAACCCTGTTTTCTTTTTGTCAAAATATGCTTCGGGAAGCGATTCTCGCAGATCTTTCTTAAAATAAATTTAGTTAGTATTTCACCTCTTTCTGTTGTCTTGATTTTATAATTACCAGGCAATTTATTAACTATTGCCGCAAGTTTCAAATCATAAAAGGGACAAAGTGTTTCAAGGCCTTGAGCCATGCACATCCGGTCAACCTTAGTCATTAAGTCATCAGGCCCATAAAATTTCATATCTGCGTACAGATATTTATTAATATCATCTAAACCTGCGGCTTCTTCAAACCACGACTCCGGATGCCTGTAAGGATTTTTGCGTACATGTATTTCCCACAGATCTTCAGAGCATAAAAATTTTTTTACAATGTCCGGGAAATAAGACCTCAAATCATATGCATAATGTACCGGTGAAATACTATTTCGATAAAATTTTCTATGAACTTTTGACAACAATGTAGGGGTGGGACTATGAACAACTTTATCAAGCAACTGTACTCCAAACTTTGCAAATAATTTTTGTCTTTGAGTTCTATGGGAAAAAATATCATTCTTTACAGCAAAAACATGATGACTGCTCCCTCCCATACTCTGATCTGGCCCATCTCCTGTCAAAATAATATCTGTGAATTGGCTAGCCAATTTGGCAGCAAAAAAGGTAGGGTACGCAGAAGTGTCAGTAAAGGGTGAATCATGATGCAAGATCAAAGTATCCAATATGTCAAAAAAAGAATCTGGTTGAGCTATCACTTGGTGTAGTTTTACCCCAGCATGTTTCGCCATAATCGCTGCATCTTGAAGTTCATTAGCTTCTTCGTCTTCAAAACCGACACTAACAGCATGTACTGTCTTCCCCGAAACTTCAGTGGCTAATGAAACAATAGCACTGGAATCTAAGCCACCACTTAAAAAACAATATACTTCATCAGAAACCATTCTTTTTTCAACAGCACATTTTAGCCTTTTGGACAGCAAACTTACAGCATCATCAAGAGTTATTGACTTATCGATGGAAATTGCAGGCTGCCAATAGGTTTTAATCCTGACACCATCATTATCAGCAATCAACAGACTACCGGGCGGCACCTGGAAAACATTCTTAAAAATCGTGGCGGGATAAGGAAAACAATTAAGCGATAAAAAATCACTTAGACTCGTTAAATCAATTTCATGGGGAATACCTGCAGCCAAGAGCCCTTTTATTTCCGAAGAGAAAATCAGAGAACCGGACTTGGCAAAATAATGTAGCGGTTTAAGGCCATGAGGATCACGCGCCAAAACAAGTATCTGATTCTTCTGATCCCATATTGCACATGAGAATTCTCCCTCAAGATGACTCATGAAGTCAAGTCCCCATCTACTGTATGCCGAAACAACGACAGAAGATGATGCAGGAGACACAGTTAAACCAGACCGCTCTAACTCTTGTTTAAGTTTTGCGACTTCTAACACAATCCCGTCAACAAACGCATGTATAGATTCGCCGGGATTATGTTTACCGGATGTTGCTTGCAGGTTATCAGATAAGTGAGGAACAGGGTCGAAATGATTGATGCCACCAATAGCTATATCCTCATCAAAAACAATGGAGGAAATTTTCCCCTTAGGATCACGATGTCTCTGCACTTCAAACATCTTTGCTAGTGTTGCTCGAACTTCTCCACTGTTGAACTTTTTATGTATTCCAGCGATGATTCCCATATCTTTCCCTTGTTCGAAAAACACACCCCCAGCAAGAGGTACCCTACACCTATCACGTCTGGTGTCTGGTACTTAAATTTTACTCTCTCATTTTTAGTGGAACGACATGATTCTCTGTAAAATGTTTCTCCATACTAAAAAAGCTTGTCATCTTCAATAGTTAAGATGACAGAATAAGTGCAAATCATTTCCCCCTTTTATAACTACCCATTACCTGGCTAACTAAATGATAAGGCGAAAAAGGAACAAACAAAGAGATATATAGCCTTTTGGAGACATACCCCTTTTTTGATTTTTTACAATTTCGTCAATTCGTGTCTTCACATTTTATTATATTTGCAAATTGTTGAAAAATGTTCTCCAAATCATACTTTGCCTTAACTCTTTGGTACCCGATTGAAGCATATTCATTCCACTTTTGATTATCACTTAATAGACAAATAATCGCCTCTGAAATGTCAACAGGTTGTTCCGGGGGTACAATCTTGCCTGCTGTATTTCGAATTATTTCTGGCATTCCTCCAATATTGGATACAATACAAGGTGTATAATTGATTAAAGCCTCTAGAATAACTATACCAAAAGGTTCTCTCAAACTTGGCAACACAAATATTTTTGCTCTTTTAAAATATTCGATTGCTACTTCGTGCTCAAGCGGCCCTGTAAACTCAACATGATAATCTAGTCCATTCTCGGCAACATAACGCTGAAGTTCATGCTTCATATTACCACTACCAACTAATACAAACTTATACTCAGGATATTTATTAATCACTAATGGAATGCTTTTAATGAATGAAAGCGGATCTTTATGTTTTTCCAAAGATCCGCAAAATAAAATCAATTTCTCTTTATTAAGCATACCTGTTTCAGGTTTGATTACAATACCGTTTGGAATGACAGTTATTTTATCTTTAAAGATACCTTTTTCCAATAAGCGCTTTTTCATGAACTCACTTGCCACTAGAAATATATCAGTTTGCTTCTCTAAATATGGCATCAAACATGGATTAATGTCAGAGTATTCTAATCCAGAACCATGCTCATGTATTATTAAGCGACTCCCTCCAAGTGATTGTTTCAGAAAAGCCCCAAAGAGACCTTCATCCACACTACAATGAGATGCATATATAATATACTTTTCAAATTTACCTTTTATAAACTTAACAAATCTCTTACTTTCAATAAGTAGCCCAAGAATATCTTTCAAATCCTTCAAGTAAAGTATTTTATTTCTAAAGAGATACCGAATGACAATTCTTTTTGAAATTAAAACGGTTATCATATCCCATAAATACTTCAACAATCGAATAAATCTCGATTCCGAGCTCAAACAAAGCGTTTTCACTCCTTTCGGTGTGATTCCCCCACCACGTAAAGAGTAGACACTATATCCTTCCTTAACAAGCAATGCTGAGATATTGGTATTCCACGTACCTACCCCCCCCTCCGGTGGAGGAAATTCACCATTAAAGATAATTACATATTTTTTGTTTTCTTTATTAGTCATCAAACTTCTCCCTTCGGAGAAACCTATAAAGTTCCTCTCGAATACCTTTATCAAGGCATATTAACATGATTAAATATATAAATATCCCCTCTATCACCTTAAAGACCAAAGTAATAACTGCAGATGAAGTATTAATTTGCGTCCACAATAACATTAAAATCATACATGATGCTGATATAATACATTTTAAAACAACAACTAGATTAAATGAAATACACAAATAACTGAATGACATCTTAATTATTGCTAAAAAAAGGATAACATATGAACTAATAGTTGCAACAGCAGCACCAACAAGACCAATCAGTGGTACAAGTATGATGTTAAGCCCTATATTCACAACAGAAACACCCAATATCACCATTCCGTATGATTGGGTCTTTTTCTCCAAAAACAGGCCTGCAACACAAATACTATTCAATCCAGATAGTAATACACCAGCCAGGATAAATGGAGCGACAAGATAAGACTCGGCATATTTACTAGAGGCAAGCAAGACAATCACGTCTTCCCCCACTGCTATAAAACCCGCAAGTAAGCCAATGGATATAATACAATAATACATGACAATCCGAGAAAGAAAGATTTCCGTGGCCTCTTTCCCCTCCTTCTCCCACAACTCAATATAAATTGGACCAATCGCAGTAGTAAAAGGAGTCTGCAGCAAAATCGCAACATAATTGCTGACATTATATCCCACAGAATAAACACCCACACTGCTCACACCCAAAAAATAACTCAGCACATATCGGTCACCATATGTCATTATAATATGAGAAAAATTAAGAAGTATTAGTGGTACTCCGAAAGAAAATATCTGTTTTGCTAAACTTTTGGAAAAAACATTCGGGCAAAAAGTGCCCTGATAAAACATTACGCCTAATAAAACCGCTACAAAAAAACTTTCTACGAGGAGTTGGCTACCGATAAGACCAAGTAGCCCCATCTGCAACATCAGCACAAAGATAAGGGCACTGGCAAGAGTTATATACTGTTGCAGAACATATAGAATGTTGTAGACAACTGTTTTTTGTTCAACCCTTAAAAAACCCAACAACAGTTTAAACACCGGCCTGATGATGATTAATCCCGCAGCAACTCGTAATAAAGAACTCCGCTCCTGGGGCAGAAATGAAATAGGAGTGTATGATATCATAAAAACGATGCCAGTTAATATTAAACCAACAATCATTGTAAGAATCAATGATGTGGAATAAAGTACAACGACACTTTTACGCCCTCCTTCTTTGTATCTTTGCGGATAAAATCTTGTTATTGCCGGTCGCAAGCCTAAACTGACAATCAAACCAATGAAAGAAATGGTAATATTTAGAAGGCTCATTACACCATATTCTTCAGTGGTAAAAATTCGCGTAAAGATAGGAAACGACACTAATCCGGATACCAGAACTAACAGTTCCCCTATAAAATAATGCGTTGAGTGCTTGATTAATTTTTTGGTATTAGACATTATTTTTGGGGATTTATCCTAATATCCAGCCCCTGAAATATAAAATCATGTAATTTCAGGGGACTGTTAAATGAAGATTCCGTTGGACTATTAATAGGCTACGCAGGCAACATCTTAACTGCAACAAAAAACAAAAACATCATAGTAACAACTACAGAGGCATCTCGAGCAGTGAAAATTCTTCTTGGCAAACCATAAATTCCTGTCAAAGCACAGGTAAGGGCCAAATTCATATACAAAAGATGCTCATGTTCCTTTACGGAAAACTGAGTACATAAACAAAAACCAATCAGGCTGATTCCAAGTGCTTGCACAATCAAAATTGCCTGCCTGTCTTGATTCAAAAAAACAGTTTTATGCAATGCTAACAGATGCTTAAAATTTGAATAGATTAATGATATATAACAAAACATCCCCAAAAAACCGGCCTCTGCACCCACCTTAACGATAGTATTATGAGCCTGGATTCGCCCTGCCCCATATTGTTGAGCAAAATCAATAAAATGACTATACCCTACCCCCCATGGCCTATCTATCATAATATGAAGCCCTGCCTTCCAGGCAATTATTCGATGTACGGCAGAAGCATCTTCCGCTGAAAATGATTGTGCATCACCGCGCATCGCCAGCTTTACTAAAACAATTGAAAAAAAAATTAAAAGAAGAGGTGCAATTTTGAGAGATTTTGAAAATAATTTAGATGATGTTATAGCTTTGTCATCCAAAAATATTGACGCAGCTATCACAGTGGCCAGACCCAATATACCTCCACGAGAAACAGTAAAATAAAGCAAGTATGGAATCAGCAAAATGAGCAATATGAGAAAGGTTTTTTTAACAACAAATCTCTCAATATAAAATAACTTATAAACTATCGGAAAAACCATAACAAGAATTAGGGCAAAATCGTTTGCCCCCCCATACATTCCATAAGAAGCAAGCCTACCATTATCCATTAATTCGGGAAAGTATTCGAGAATCTTATAGCCCTCCCAAAAAACACAACTTGCCGCCAAGATAATGAGCCAGAGCATTTTTCTGGCTCGTGAACAACTATCCACAACGGATGCAGGTATCAGGAATATAAAGAACAGTATCAGCCAAGACCGCAAAACCCCTATAGTCCCAGTGACATATGTCCTTTCAGTGATGAAATAACCTAAAACCTCACACCCCAAAAGACCCAAAATAAAAAAAGCCTGATCTGACTTCAGCACCTCAGGGATTTTTTTGTTGTATGATGATAACGGCAGAGCAATTAGAGCTATCACCATAACTCCCAAAAAAGGACGGTATTTTGCGATTTCCGGGAAAAGTGCACCTGGTGAGATTAATGCTCCTATGACAGTAAGGCACAATAGCAGATACATTTATTTCACCTGTCCCAGACCCTGGCAGAACCACACAACAAATTATCTAGATGAAATATCATCAAGGAGAGATGCAAGTTTCTTTGTAAGGTTTTTACGTGAAATCTGTCCAACAACACCCTGTTCACGCTCCTGACATAACAAATCGCCTTGAGATTTGTTATGTACGATTTCCAGCAAACATTCTTTTATCTTTGGAACAACAGGTGGTACGATCCACAAATTCCTCTGATCAGGAATTAGTTGCTCCAACAAGTTCTTTGTCACACCTTCTGTAATTATGGCCAAGATAGGTTTCCCACTTAAGATATACTCAAATACTTTAGCAGGAATCTGGTTAGAAAACATTGAATCCGTCTGCAACAACAACAACAAATCAGCACCAGCAAGATTTTGAATCACTTCTCTATGAGACACATGTTCAGTAAAATCTATCACATCAATTAATGGATATTTTGCAAACAAAGAATTATAATTTGTCCACTGCTTATATTCTGCCCCCCCGACAAAGGAGACTTGTAACCCATTCTTTGATATTTCTTCGGCAAGTACCAATTCCCCAATTGCTTGCAACAGGCTATCCGGCAAGCGACCAGGATTAAAAAATTCACCCGTATGGATCATATTCAGTGCCGCAGTTTCTTTCTTAGCGAAAACTAATTCCTGGAAATTTTCAAAATCTTGTACATCAACACCATTCATTATAACTGATAGTTTTTTATCAAACTTATGCCCATAGTTTTCCTGATAAATGTCTCGCATTCCTTCAGTATTGAAAATTATTGCATCCGCATTTCGAAGAACAGCCTTTTCGATTATTTGATGAATCTTTTTTAAAAAACGGGTATTGAATGTCCCTTTGTAATCATTAGTCCAAGGATCTCGATAATCTACGACCCAGGGGAGCTTAGTGCACTTCTTTAGCAATAATCCAATTATTAGGGTCGAAGCCGGCGGGCTTGAAGAATAGAGGACATCAATTTTATTACGCTTAACAACAAAAAATGCATAAATGAACCCTGGGAAAATCCAACCTGAATATCTATCAGGAAACCAAAGCAAATACTTAATGAAATTACTTAAACGTTTTATTATTGATAACCGAGGTGCTGGGACGTGCCCAAGGTCACTATCTAGTCTACCCTGATTTTTTTCTTTTTTAGGTGAAACTATTTTCGCAAACTGCTTTTTACTCCACTTCATCCAAATTGAAAGGGATGTGACGATATCAAATTTAGTGGCACGAAAAATTTTAATTTCGTCCGGTACTTCTTTTTGTACCCTGTAATCAATTTTTTCAGAATATTTAGCATGGATAGTACAAATAAATGGAAGCCATCCATTATTCAAAAGATACTTGGAAAATTTAAAATTTCTAAACATGCCACTGCCACCGGCTGGCGGATAGCTATGGATGATCATTAAAAGTCGTTTCATGGAGATCGTGACTACCCAATATTCATTTTACTATCAACTGGTTGCCAAACCATAAAATCCATCGGCTTGGTCATCCTGAAAATTTCGACACCATCATGAATGAGATATGAGCCATTTTTTACTATACATTTCCACAACACTCCCTCTTTATCTAATCTTATCAGTATGGTTTCGGCATCTGTTTCAAAACCAGAAAATTTTCTAGTCTCCTTCTTATTTGAAGATAAATATGTATCTTTTGCTCCATTTATATTTATCTCTATACTGGTGGAAAGATTGTTATTTTGTTTGTGCAACTGATCAATAGCTCTAATTTTAACATATGGCCTCTGGTGCTTAAATGGAAGCAGAACCGTGTTGGCAATAACCGGCAAGGAGGATTCAGTAGAAATATTTAACACTGGTGCCTTTATTTTATCACCATACCGGTAAGAAACCCATCCTTGAATTGGGTCATAAGAACCCTCAAAAACTTCTTCATTATACTCTCTGTCACAAATAAAACTCATCAGGATCCCGCCCTTTTCTTCTCCCCCAATTAAGAATATATTCTCACCCATCGGCTGTATACTACTGTCCTCTACAAAATGCAGAGGCCATTCCGCGCAATGCTCCCCTTGCCCATCTAAGATATCCGTTATAATCCAGTATTCGTTTTTTACGAATAAAACAGATCTAGTATGCCTTACTGGATCAGGCAACCTTTTGTAACCATCATGATATGCAGTAACAAAATCAAACTCTTCATCTGTGTAACTTGCCAATGTTTGACAATCCGCCTTACTTGACCAGCCAAAATTATCGTATGGCTCAGTATATTCTGACTGGTTAAGTCCATCGACAACGACAGTATTATGGGCAGATGTACCTCGGTAGTAATCACGCCATTGCCTCGACCCATTATAAACATATGTCCCTGGATCAATCATGAGAGGTCGACCAAAAACAGAAAGTTCAAAACTTAATCCATCCGCATGGCCGTGTCCCCCCGTTCCCATCCCCTGTGACCCACAATCAAAGCTCAAATAATGAGACTCTCTACCCCAGCGGGACCTCATAACAAACAAACCGGTTTTCTGAAAATAAAATGAGGTCGAATGAGGTTTTTCAGGTGTTATTTCTTCAAATTCCCGGTAACCATCGAGCCCAAGTAACCATAACGATTCTTCATGAAAATTTTGGGCAACAAATTTAAAATCCCCCCGGTTGAACAATACCGCCCCTGTTGAAAGGGCTGACAATAAAAATCTACCTGAATCATAGCTTAATGTTGCAACCCTGCCATTATCATCATCACCTATCATGGCTCCAAATCCGTCTGGCCTGACTAGGTACAGAAGAGCTTCATACATTTTCTCCAATCTATGCAAGAACTTAACAGGCAAGGTAATATTATTCCTATCGCATAAAATCACAACATGGGTGTAAAAATCCAACACGAACCGATGATAGTCAAGCGCTTGCTCCTTGTCCATACCATCGGAAAAAACCTGGTTTATTATTTGGGAACCCAGTATTTCTAAACCCTTATCAATCCAGTTTCTTGCACCTGAAAAATGAGGAAACATTATTCCCACTATTACCAAAGTCGCTGCCTCACCGATCAGATGATTATTTGGATATTTCCGGTATTGAAGATTTTTTGAAATATACTCAGTTTGTTGGTAGATGCTTTCAAGTACCCCCCCATATTCACCTTGTTCAAGATAGTCAACCCTGCCCCGCGTAATGAAAGACACTGCCCATAACCAGGATATAATGCGTATTGACAATTCTAAAGGCGACAGCCAGTTAACGGTCTTAAGGTAAGGGTTACTTGTAATCCAACTGTGGATTTGACTATATATTTCTGTCTTAAATGTTATTTCTTTGGAAAAGAAATAACCCTTTCCCAAAGCCAATAAATGTTGTTGTCTATTTAGTTCAAAAACGTATTTGAGATCTTGATATTCTTCTTTAGCAAAGAGATAAGGCCTTCCACGGAATAAACGCCATTTTCGTTTGGTTACTGGGTCTGCAAGCCAATTGACTCTTTTTGAAAAAATAAAAGGATCAGACTTTAACAATTTAATCCGACCCATTGATATTGCCCTTGCCTCAGCAAGAGCACCAGTATCAATTTTGTTGAATTTGTTAATTATATCTGATGTGTTGCAATATACGGATGAGTAAAAATTTGGATAATTGTTTTTCATATTTTTAAGTCAAAACTTTAAAAAATCAGATCAATATCTTCATGCTTATAAAGAATGACTTGGACAAGTATCGTCATCTTCCCTTATAGAAAGTTCTAACAAATGAGAGTCAATAAAAAACTTACATGCCCAGTTCGGGAATTGATACGTCAGGTAACCACCATTAACAGGAAAGGAGCCCTTTATTGCGCCACGAGTTTCAGGTAATCCATTTATTTTCATAGTACGGCGAACATATTGATTAGCTAAAAAGGCAGCGTCTTTGTATTTAGTTTTACCGGTACAACGATACAGCATAAGCCAACAGTGGGCGATCTGCACACTACCGGTAAGGCAAACCCATGGAACTGTACCCTTCCAGTCAAAATCTAGCCTTCCCGGCAAACATCCATTGGCATCTATCACTTCCAACAATCCATCGGCAGTTTTTTTACAGGCGTTTAAAAGCTCAGGTTTTTGAGTGAACCGATATGCCTCTACTAGTCCACGTAGAACATAGCCAATTGTATGCGTCAACGGCTGACCTGGGTTTTCCAGGCAACATTTTTCAAACCAGCCATTTTCGTGCTGACATGTTAATGCCCATCGCACATTAGACATAGCAGCATCTGCATAAGGCTTATCCGGTTCAAGACATGCTGCCTCAAATAAGCCCCAGGCAACATGCGTTTCATAGACTTTTTCTCCGGGGGCAGCAAACGAGGTTGCATATTTTCGCCAACAACCATCAGTGTCCTGCGCCTCAACCAACCAGTCCGCAGCTTTACACATTGCCTCTCGATAAACCTCAAATTCACGAGTTCCGGCAGCCAAACCAAGTAGTATCTGCCCAGTATTAAAAATAACCGGATTATTAGGTTCGACATCTATTCTGCCGCCCGTAAACCCCCCCCCTGGAAATTGAATGGCGACAAGCCAATCAAGCATCCGTTTAGCCCGTTGGCGTATTGCATCGTCGTCCTTCATATTTGCATATGCAAGTAAGGTTGGCACAATATATCCGGTTGTTTCGGGGTAGGAAGAACCCCAACCATCAATTAGGCTAAAATGTCTCGCGACACCACCATCTTTTGAGAGGGAATTATCCTGAGCAAAACAAATCCATTTTATACCTTCCTCAATTACTTTTTCAATACCAGGATCGTATTCCGGTAGACCTACCCGATCAAGGCGATACTCTGCTTTAGCCCGTGCTGGCAGCTGAAAATTAGCTTTAGCTTCCAGTAACCATTCAATAATTTTCATCTCATCATTTCTACGACTGTTTGGCAGGAAAAAACATCAAAGATCTTGATTTGAATGACCATAAACTAATCATAAAAGTATTTTCCCTTGTTCGCCATTTCAAACGCACAGGATATTGCATCTTGAACATGTACCAATGCTAGGGTAGTATTGCCAACTTTATGCTTCTTTATGAAACCGGAAATAGTCAATTCATCCTCTAACTTCTTTGGGCATCTGCGTTTAACAGTTTCATGCGAAAAATATTTGCTTCTAACTACTGCTTCTTTCCCTTCAAAATCTATAACTGTAAATTCAACCACTTCTTGCCCATAGAGCGAAAAGGGCAGATATCTTTCGAGTAAGTGCTCGATATGATGGATAAATGTAAAAGTATTAAAAGGAACATCAAAAAAAAGAACTTTACCTTTACGTTTAGCTAATTTCTCAAAAGGGCTTTCATCGCCGCAGGAATATAAACATTTCTCATGGCCACTTACAAACCATTCTGCCAATGCACCTGAAGCCAAAACGGGGTGTGCTGGATTCAAACTACGCAACACCTTACTGTTACGCCGGAAAATCTCTGACAAAAGTCCCATCTTGGACATAGTCTTTTTTGAATGAAATACCTTCGTGCTCTTTAAGTATTTTTGCGTGGAACCATCATAAGGCATAGAAACCATCAAAAGTGTCCCTTTATCTCCAATACATTCCTTAAAAGCTTTTATGACTTCTTGAGGAGGGCCTTGAAAACCGTTAAAGGGACCAAAGGAACTATGAACCATCAATGCATCCCCTGCATCGACACCTAAGGTCTTTAAGGCGCGGACTAACTCAGGGTAAGAGTATCCATAAATCAAATCTATATAAATTTTTTTGTATTTAAAAACAACAGACTTAAGCTTTCTCTTCTTGTTAGGCGGAAGTATGCTTTTAAACCATCTTAAAGCTTTTAATTTAAAAACTTTCATTTTTCTGACTTACCTAACTTCAATTTTTCACACCAACCATCATGGTTCTTTTGGGCACCAACCTCGATAATGATTTTTGAAGTTTGGAGAAAAATGAAACAGCATTTTTGATAATTAATTTTCCCATTTTCAATTACGTTATTTTGTTTTCACGCTGATGAATTTTCATCTTCTTGCTATCAAGATTCCCTATTCCTTGATTGTGACATTCGCGAAGGTACCAATTAAAGGGGGCATCTGCTCTGTCTGGATCGTTGCATTGGTAATAATAATAACCATCCTCCGGATGCGTTTTATCCTCAGGTGTAAGTGGCATCAAAACATTTTTAGCAGCATAGTAATCCAAAGCAACCGGATCTGTACTGGCAAGAAGCATTTTCGCCTGAGTTCTGAGTTCCAAATCCGTCCTTGAACCCCACCCCACCCAGTCAGCAGTCATAATATTTAAATCTGCCATACGAACGTGACGCATAAAATATCCTACAGCACCGCCATCAAAATGAGGCATATGGTATAATCCCAACCTTGCCAAAATTTTTTGAACTCGCCATGGCAAGAGAGATTCAGATCTGTTGCCAATAAAGTGAAAATTATAAAATCCTTCCGGTTTTGTTCCCCGATAGCCACAGGTAAGATCAACAATTCCCAAATAATTTTTTATAGAAGCTGTAATCCCAGCCCAAGAACTATGGTGGTTTAAGGCTGAAAAATTGATTAGTTTGATAGACGAATCAAGATATTTGCCATTTTTCCAAGGCCCATTTTTCAAATCCACCGTTATACCACTATAAGAAGAGGTAAATACTGGATAGCTCATCATGGCCTTCCGTCCACTTCTACTTGTATAAATCAAATCTTCGCACCATACATAACCATCACCATCACGTGGGCATTTTACAATCCCAGCATTTTCAGCTCCCCCATGCATATTTGATTGGCTTGGTCCTCCATCATGCCAATGATACTTGGTTACATTCCGATGCCCGTTATCTTGAAAAAATTGTACGAGTTCATTCAGATTAAAATCACCATTTCGATTTACTGTTGTCCATCCACGGGAATTATCATCATGAAAGTGGTGATTTTCCGCAATAATAATTTCCCCCACAAACCCTGGAATAGCTAGCACATGATCAATAAAAGATTTCATGGCATTGGTATTGGTCGTGCCTTGACTCCACCATTGGGCGTTGGGTTTTAAGATAACTATATCGGTAGGGTTGATTAATGGACTAATTCCGCCGATCATTTCCAGCACACTTGACATATTATGTTCAGGGCTATCCCCACTGGCACAATACACATGAGAAAAACCATCGGAGTCAACACCTAATCTATTTCCATCAAATCCCATATGCATGCCAACCAATTTATCGCTACACCATCCAACTTTATTTAAGATAAAACCCCAAAATACCCCCATTAAAATAGTCAAAAAGCTTCTTCTTTTCATCTTTTATCCCTCTTTTAATCTTTTTTGTTGGTCAACTATTGCAGAACGTAACAACTCAACAAAATTTTCAGCAATCCTTCCCCATGTATATGAATCCATCGTCACCTGCCATCCCACCTGTGCCTTTTTTCTAGCAGTTGGCCAATCATCTAAAATACTGCGTATAGCCTGGATTAATTCTCTCCCCGAATCTGCATAATATAAATACCCACTATCTATATTCTTTAATTCATCAAGCCGAGTACTAATTACCGGCTTCTTTTGACTCATATATTCAAATAATTTTATTGGGCAAGCTCGATGAGATACAGGAATTGGTTTGAAAATATTCAAACAAATATCCATCGCCTTGATGTAGGCAAAAACCTGAGCATGTGGAACACCACCAGTAAATTGAATATTCTCCAGCTGTTTAGCTTTGGCTTTTCCTGATACTATTTCCCAATCGCGACCGGTTCCAACCAAGAGAAAATGAACATCAGGCAACATTTCTGCAGCTTCAAGGATTGAATCAAAATCAATAAAATATTCAAACGCACCAACAAACCCAACTATTGGTTTATCTTTACTTTGGATGGTTCCACCAGGCAATGCAAACATCTGCTCAAAAGCCTTATGATTGACACCATTGGGTAAGACAACAACATCACCATCAACCGCTTTTGCTAATTCATAGGCAACAGTAGTGGTGATGGTCGCTCGTTTCATCATTGTCTGAAGAACATAATCAGCAATATCTAATGTAATCCTATTACTAACTCTACCTAATTCTTTTGCCAGCATATCAATATAATCATCGGCATAATCAAAAACCTGAACAACTCCTTTTAGATTGCTAAAAAAATATTGTGGAATATTGTAAAGTAAAAGGACATCAATCCCATGAGTTGCTATCAACTCTTTCGCACTTTTGTAGGAGCAATGAGAAAATAACGCTTTTTTAAACAACTTATCAAATGGAAAACTAAAATTCCATAACAGTGAATTAATTTTCACATCATGTAAAAATAGATTTTCTTGATCGGTTGGCTTAATTTCCTGATAGTTTGTTTCTGCGGACTTCAAAGGAGGGGGCTGCAGAACATGGACTTCATGGCCCATTTCTCCTAAAGCTGTCAACAGCGAATGATAACGGGTCCAATTCACAGCAAACCAACGGGCCATATAGGGAAATAGTATTTTCATGGGTAATTAAAGGAGCCTCTTTTTTAGCACATCAACCAATTTAGCAGAAGCGGTACCATCACCATAAGGGTTTGATATTTTAACCATAGATCGGTAATATGAATCATTGGTTAAAAGTCTTGTCGCCTCTTCAACAATTTTCTTGCGATCGGTTCCTACCAGTTTAGCAACACCGGCCAAAATACCTTCAGGCCGTTCAGTAACTTCTCGCAATACAAGGATAGGTTTGTTAAGTGATGGGGCCTCTTCTTGAATTCCACCAGAATCAGTCATGATAATTGTTGCTCTATTCATTAAATGAACAAAGTTCACATAATCCAGCGGATCTAACAAATGTATATTGTTGATATTTGCTAAAATATCCTCCACCGGTCGCCGAACTTTAGGATTAAGATGAACAGGAAATAAAATACTTATAGCCGGATGCTTTGCTGCCAATTCTGCTACCGCTGCAAGAGCCTCAAGCAATGGTTGACCAAAGCTTTCACGCCTATGCATCGTCAACAAAATAAATCTATTTTCAATTGCATTTAAGCATTCTCTGGAGAAAAAGTTTTTAAATGTTGGTTTAGCGTTCTTCACCGCCCATAAAAGACTATCTATTGCTGTATTCCCAGTCACAACAATTTCCTGTTCAGAAATATTCTCTTTTATGAGATTTTCACGTGCTTTTTCAGTTGGTGCAAAGTGAAAATCGGCTATGCAACTCGTTAGTCGCCGATTTACTTCTTCTGGATAAGGAGAAAATTTATCGCCAGTTCTCAACCCAGCTTCAACGTGACCGACAAAGATTTTTTGATAAAACCCCGCTAAAGCACCAACAAAAGTCGAAGTGGTATCTCCCTGCACAAGTATGCAGTCAACCTTATTAGATTGTAATATATCCCTCAAACCAAGTAGTGACTGTGCTGTAACATCATACAGGTCCTGATTATGCTGCATAACGTTCAAATCATATTTTGCTGAAATTCCAAAGGCAAGCAAAGCCTGATCAAGCATCTCACGATGTTGAGCAGTGGCCAATATGTCAACATCAAAAAATTGTTTTTGAGATTTCAAGGCTTGATAAACGGGAGCAAGCTTAATAGCTTCTGGACGAGTTCCCATTATTATTAAAACCTTCTTTTTTTTCAAACTAGACATGAAGACACCTCAAATAGGTTAAAAAAACACCATTATCCTTAAGCCTGGATGAAAAAACTAGTTTGACTTATTCATCAATCAAACTGTCACCGAAAATATACATGCCTTTTTCCAAATACTCCTGATAGGTCAACACATATATATCATCATCATCACTTAACATATTTAATATTTCAGAAAAATTTGGAATTTTATCAATATCCAAAGGATCAATATAAATATTGATATAAGAACCAGTTTCTTTTGCATAATGTATCAGAAGTTTAAATAAATCTAAATATTGTTGGGGACCGCGATGTTTAATACGATGAGACCAGCGCTTAGCATTTAACGAATGCCAAGTGTCAAAAACAGTAAATGGATGTGAAGGACATGTGGACAATGGGAATTCAATAATTCCACAATCTGCTTTAAAAGGTAATCCATAGGAACAGGTATTAGTCAACCAAGTAGAAGAAGAGTATTTATATCCGATATCTTTCAATATCTGATAGATATCCTTGGTGAAAAGATTTTTAAAGTGTGGAATACGCAGGCCAATTGGCGAATAACCAAGTATACGCTCACATATTAAATGGCATCGCTGAATTTCCTCTATCTTTTCATCTCTTGAGATTGATATAAATTTTCGCCCAGGATTAAGTAATTCATTATCGGGATGTGAATAAGTATGGTTGAGCAATTCATGGCCGGCAAGTAACGCAGCTTCATGTTCTTTTGGAAATTTTTCAATCCAATGCCCCACTACAGCAAATGAAGATTTAAATGAGTATGGCTTCATCATTTCTACAATCTGGGGAATTGCAAGCACATCTTCAGGATAGTCGCAATCGAAGGAAATAGTCAAACATGCTTTTTTTTCACCCCACAGCTGCCTGTTGTGGTTACAATTATAAATTGACCGAATAAAAACTTTTGGAAAAAGAAACGTAATAATTCCAATAAGCAAAAGATTTGAGTTTTGTCGCGTAACCCAGTGATAAAAAGAATCAGGTATTTCCATTATTTCACATCCAGCTTTGCCTGGTTACATCGCAGAAAACAAGGATAAGTCCCACAACATTAACCCAATTATGTCATTCAATAATTTTTCTCTAGCAGACCTTGACATGCTACTCGAATCTAAGTCATTTCAGCATCCAAGTTCAGAAATTATACGCCGTGGTTCTTCAGCACTCGATTTGAAAAATGAATACAATCCTAACAATAACAATTACCCAGATCATAAAACTTTTAGAACCTATTCTGTGCAGTTCGCCTTGTATAACAAAATTTCCAAACAAATCACTGAACTAATCAGATAAGTATTCGTCAATCTCTCCCAAAAGCTTAGCTATGAACTTCAACTGTTTTTTCACATCATCGGCATAATTATATCCAGGGCCGGTTATGCGAACCAGCGCCCCATCGGATCTTCTTCGAAATACGGAGTCCAAGATCATATAGGCGCGATCTTTATATTCATTGGCAACCACCCGGCCCCGGCTTTGGTACCAGTAGTGCATCAGCTGTTTTTCCATCCCTTTCTGCAACAGGATGCGATTGATTTTGGAGGAAGAACCTTTTTTTTGCGAATTGGGCAGTGGCACCAGTTCACTCCTGACTGCATTCCAACCGCTGCCGGGCATACAGTGCTTCGGAGAGTGGATGATCTCACCTTCGGTCTGGGATTCGTAATAGCCGATATAAAGTCCGAGGGTGTAGCCGGTTGGATCGCGATACTGGCGCATGATGTAATGATCAACGCCCACATTGTTCATGACCTCATCATTGAAAGTCTGGGATGAAACCATGGTAAAGCTGCCAATCTGGCGGGGGAAATCCGCAAGCGGGCGGAGAAGCGGAACCTTGTGGACGGTGCCGAAAAAATTGATATAAAAAATTGCGGCAATAAGAATGGCGGCCGCGATGATGAAGGGGCGGCGAGTGTAAGGGGAAGAATCTCTTCTGTCAATGGAAGTTGAAACCTGAAAATTATCGAAGGGCGCTGATGAATCTCCCCTTTTCAACAGCAACGAAATACCCCAAAGGATGACAAAAGACAGGGCAAAAATCAGCCAGCCGGCTGCTTCATGGCGTATGCCGCCGCTCCAGGCGGGATTGTAGCCGGTCAGGATGCCGGTTGCCGCCACCCGGAAAGCATTGGCCAGCACGGTAATCGGGATGGCCAGCAGGATAATCAGCAGGCGTTTGAAAAAATTGCGGTGCATCATGCAGGCCAGAAAAAAGGCCAGGGTAACCATGGTCATCAGGGAGCGGATGCCGCTGCAGGCGTCCACCACCTCCAGGGTGGTGTGGGTGAGATTGACGATGTTGCCCTCGCGAAAAACCGCCATGCCGCAGAAACTTAAGATGTGGACCACCAGTTTGGTGGCCAGAAGTTTCAGCGGAAAGGCGACGGCGTTGTAGAGAATATAGGGCAGTGGAACAGCAAAAAAGAGGATGAGGATAGGAAAACGCAGGGTTTTGGCAATTTCCCGGCCTTCCAGAAAGCTGACCAGGCCATAAAGAACGATGATCAGGGAAATTCGCTTGGTAAAATATTCGCTGCCTATAGTGCCGAGGAGGAAGAGAAAAAGGCCGGCAATAACAATGAGGATGGCTGTAAAATGGGGAGATGATTTGGCTTTTTGCAGGACAGGCCAGCGGGCCTTGATAAAATAGAGAGAAATGAAAGGAATCAGCAGGCCGTGGGAGTAGTTGTCATCATGCCAGAGATCTACACCCCATTTCAGCAGGACGGTGCGATAGAGAACCAACAGCAGGATAGAGAGGAACAGCCATTGGAGTTTTTTTAAGATTGAGGTTTGGGGCATAGGGGAACGGTGTACGGTATAGGGTTTACGGTTTAGAAAATAGGGGACAGACCACGTTTTTTTCTTAAAAAAGATATGTCGATCTTTACAACTCAGAAATATTATGAAGATCATGAAAAATTGGTGGAAAAATCATGGTCTGTCCCCCATTTTCCCAGGCCGCTAGCGCGGGAAAAGCCGCAGTCAAAGTTCAATAGCATATTCGGCAGGTTATGGGAGAAATTTAGTGATTTCGCCACCGAGATAACGAGGACAAAGAGAAAACATTTTTTTAGCCACGGACACACTCAGACATGACACAGACAAAAATGAAAAGATAGTGGAAAGGAAATATTACCAGTAGAAAATCAGAGGGCACAGCAGAGGAAAAACAAAAAAGAAAACAGGACAAGGAAAAATGGGAAATAGAGGAACAACACATTGCTAAGAGCTTAAGAAATCTTTAATGGACAAGTCAATATCTTTGGCAATTTTCCTTAATAGAGTGGGAGAAATATCTTGTCCCTGGTGAAAAGGAACGGTGGTAAACCTTCCATCCAGATGGCGGTACTGTTTATGAGAACCTCGTTGCCGCACCATTTCAAAACCAAGTCTTTCAAGAATTGAAACGACATCCTTAGGTTTTAAAACCGGAACATCACCCATCACTATACCACTAAAACATTTTGAGTACCGATAAATTCACCTTCAAGCTCTGGCTCACCTTCTTCAAGAAGCATCTCTAATACTTCTTTCAGGTTTTTATTCAGTTCATCAAGATTTTTTCCTTGGGTATGCGCACCTGGAAATCCAGGAACATAACCAACAAACAACCCAGTATCAGTACATTTTTCAATCACCGCGGTAAATGTTCTCATAAAAAATCCTTATTATTTTACCGGAATACTTGCCCCCACACATGAATTTATCATATCAATACTATGACCATATGGCATTCATTTGTCAAGAAAGTAAAACACACAAGCCGCACAAGCTGGGGGCAGAAAATAGGGGACAGACCACGTTTTTTTCTTAGAAAAGACATGTCGATCTTTACAACTCAGAAATATTATGAAGATCAAGAAAAATTGGTGGAAAAATCATGGTCTGTCCCCCATTTTCCCAAAGGATGGTGGCAACGACCGATGACAAGGGAAAAACCGCGCTCAAAGTTCAATAGCACACTCGGCGGATTATGGGGAAAGTTTAGACGTTTCACGGCCGGATAAAGGATTAGGTCTTGCATTGTACATTATCGAGGGAAAAGAAAGAGCAGATAACTACTTTTGAACAAATTTTATTTCTAAATGATAGCCGACCGCCTCTGCATATTTTTTAATAGTTGCCAGAGAAGGAGAATGTTTTCCACTTGTTAATGAAGATTCTAATCTCGTAATTGCCGGAGATTTCGTTCCCATCCGTGCAGCTATCTGGGCTTGAGTTAATCCAGATTTTTGCCGGGCAGACAACATCGCCCTTAAAAGGGTAAATTCCGGTTCAAGAGATTGGTATTCGGCATTAACAGCCTTTCGTTTTAATGCTATTTCCTTTAATTCAGTATGTTTCATGAGCTTTCACCTCTCTCAATCTTGCCATTGCAAGTTCTAACTCTTTTTAAAGAAAGGATAAAGGTTCAAGGCCAAAGGTTTAAGGGGAAAATTAGCCACGGTTTCACCACAAAGAAAAACATTTTTCAGCCACAGACACACTCGGACGCACACCGACGAAAGGAAAAAGAGGGACATTCCCCATTTTTATCCGCCTCGAAAAATAAAGATAGCAAACGACAAAGTCTCCAGGATCGGAGGAGGTGATGCCTATTTTCTTGCAGCTACTTTCAGGGAGAAATAGGTTCCCATGGGGTCAAAATCACGATCATCGTGAAGCAAGATCAGATCTTCCATAATACAAAAGGTTGCAATTATTATATCAATTGTTTTTCGGACAGTCACTCCGGCTTTTCTCAGGGCTCGATAGTTTTCGGCACTTTGAATGGCAACATCATAGCCACCCATTTGTCGAAATGGAAGAGCACCAAGGAAGACCCTGGCCGTTTCAAAATCCTTATTGGATTTGAAACCCTGAAGAACCTCCGTTAAAATCAAATCTCCCATGATAACCGGAACATTTGAAAGATAATGATCAAGCAAGTCCGTCTGCCATCCGGTGATACCGTTGAGATAGTTAATCCATACGGACGAATCAACCAGAATCATTGATCCATTCTCATTGCGTCAAGATCATCATCCCATTTCAGTTTCCCACGTAGATTTTTAATTTTTTCCTGTTTTTTAATTTGAACTAGGAGCTTGAGGCCGGCCTCAACCACGGCTTTTTTGGTTTTCAACTGGCCGAGTTTCATGGCCTCAGCCATAAGGTCGTCGTCTATGACAATATTGGTTCGCATAGTCTTGCCTCCCATTCAATGTGTATGCTTTTTACATTATATGCACACACATTTAATGTCAAGGAAAATAGGGGACAGACCACGGTTTTTTCATGAGGTCCATTAGATAAACAGGGTCAGTCAGCTTTCTTTAACCTGATAGATGCCGTGGTGTGCTTCGGTATCGGCACGGTGGTTTTTGAAATCAACAGCCACGGCGTCGATTTTATTGCTGAGCTTCTTATCGACGGCATCAATTTTATCGCTGAGCTTTTTATCGACGGCATCGATCTTATTGCTGAGCTTTTTATCAACAGTGTCGATTTTATTATTGAGGCGCTCGTCCACTGAATCAATCTTGTTGTTCAATACCTCAAACTTGAGGTCGACTACTTCGAAGCGTTCGTCGGTTTTCCTGGAAAGTTCCTGAATATCATGCCTCAACATCGCCTGACCCTCGAACACCAGTTGGAAATTGCCACGCATATCTTCCAATAAAATTTCCAGGTGATCCTTTTCCATTGTCCGTTACCTCTATTCATAAAAAACAGGGAAGAAAAGCACATGTCAACCAGGTTGTACAATAAAGCGCCCAAAAGAAAAAAGCAAGGTGAGAAAGGGGGACACAAGAAAAGAAAGGTTAAAGGTTAAAAGAAAAGATTTTTTAGCCATGGACACACTCAGACGGGACGCAGACTTCAATCCTCACATTATCCACCCCGGTCTATTTCATCTCTGAATTTCCTGAAAATGACGCATAGAGTTCTCTGCCGCGGGCAAAGAGTAACTTCCCTTTTAATGCCTCAAAGCAAAAAACCGGCAACCGGATGCCGCAGCCGAACCCATAAGCAGACAGATACTGGCCGAAGGTAGATCTTTTTCAAAACGCGCAGCCAAGCGGCAGAGGTCAAAGGTTACAACACCGGAGTGGGTAGTAAGATATTTTTTTGAAAGTCCCATATACTTTACCTTCACGGACAGTTTTTCTTTGTAAAAAGGGACCGGGAAAAGGGATGCTGTTCAGGGTTCATAGCAATCAGTTTGGGGGCCATACACCGTTTGGGCTGAAAACTATTCTCCGTACATGTCCGTTATGAGTTTGCGTAACCGAGCGGCTTCAGATTCAGATAATGTATCAATTTTCTTTTTTAACCGCCGTTTGCTGATCGTGCGGATCTGGTCAACGGCTATCTCAGTCTTTTTATTCGTGCATGTAATCTGAAGCCGGGTTCTCCATTGTGGGTGCAGCTTTGAGGTTAGGGGACATACAACAACAGTTTCCAGATATTTATTCATTTCATCCTGACTGATAATAACAACTGGCCGCACTTTTTTTATTTCACTTCCCACTGTGGGATTAAGGTCGGCATAATAGATTTCATACCTTTTATGATACAAAGTCTTCATCCTCCAACCCATCAAGAAAGGTGTTCTCAAAATCACCCCAATCTTCTTTTTCAGCAGCCATGCTTTTGAAGGTATCTTCCCAGGAAAGTTTCTGGTCCTCTTTCCGGCGCAGCAGCAACCCCCTGTCCGTTTCTTCCAGCAACAGAGAATTACTGAGGTCATATTTTTGCAGGATCTCTTTAGGAATGCGAATTCCTTTTGAATTTCCAATGGGAACCAACTTCACATTCCTGACCCTCAGCTGTTTTTCCATGGCTCTTGCTCCTTAATGTTTTGCTACATTTCAGGTAATTACGGTAATTATAATAAACCGTAAAGTCAAGCTGAAAAATAGCAAAACGGCAAAAAAATGGGGTAGCGAAAAGATAAATTCACCAAGCACCGAGGACACAGAGGGAAAAGAAAGGATAAAGGTTCAAGGCCAAAGGTGAAAGGTGAAAAAAATGAGGGACAGACTGCAATTCTCAGGGATTTCGCTGTTTTCAGCCACGGACACACTCGGACAAGCACGCAGACGTCATAAGAGCATGAATATCAGGGGATAATGCCTCACAATTTATTGAGCAGAGAAGGGGACGTTGAGGAAAATTTACCACGCTAAGAGCTTAAAAAATCTTTAACGATTATATCAATATCTTTGACAATTTTCCTCAATAGAATGGGAGAGATATCTTGTCCCTGGTGAAAAGGAACGGTGGTAAACCTTCTATCCGGATGGCGGTATTTTTTTATGCGAATCTCGCTGTCGCACCATTTCAAAACCAAGTCTTTCAAGAAATGAAACGACATCCTTGGGTTTTAAAACCGGAGTATCACCCATCACTATACCACTAAAATATTTTGAGTCCCCACAAATTCACCTTCAAGCTCTGGCTCACCTTCTTCAAGAAGCATCTCTAATACTTCTTTCAGGTTTTTATTCAGTTCATCAAGATTTTTTCCCTGGGTATGCGCACCTGGAAATCCAGGGACATAACCAACAAACAGCCCAGTATCAGTACATTTTTCAATCACCGCGGTAAATGTTCTCATAAAAAACCTCATTATTTTACCGGAATACTTGCCCACACACATGAATTTATCATATCAATACTATGGCCATATGGCATTCATTTGTCAAGAAAGTAAAACACACAAGCCGCACAAGCTGGGGGCAGAAAATAGGGGACAGACCACGTTTTTTTCTTAGAAAAGACATGTCGATCTTTACAACTCAGAAATATTATGAAGATCAAGAAAAATTGGTGGAAAAATCATGGTCTGTCCCCCATTTTCCTTGTCCCACACGCAAATTTAGCATGTCAATATTATGGTTATATGGCATTCATTTGTCAAGAAAGTAAAACACACAAGCTGCACAAGCTGGGGGTCAGGTCTTGCAATCATACATTGGTGGTGATGGGGGGGGGGAGGAGAAAGAAGAAAAGTTAACAAAGGTAGTTTATTTAATAGATGTTGCGTCGATGTCCTATTTTTAAAATGTGTATTTTCTGCTGTTCCCAATCGACATCAAACAATACCCTATAATTACCTATACGCAGCCTGTAATCCGCCAATGAATGACTCTTCAACCGTTTAATCTGGGAGATATTGGGAAACATTTCCAGCTCTTCAATCCCTTCCTTAAGGGAAAGCAACTGTTGGGGGGCAATCTTTCGTAAGTCTTTGACGATACTTTTGGCATAGACGATTTCAAACATTCATCTGGTCCAAATTTCTTTATGCTTGAGTGTCTCCCCATTTTGGATCTCTTCTCGTCTTTGCGCAACCTCTTTTTTTAATGACTGATACTTCGATTGATGAAGCAATTGCTGTACAAAGTACGACACTTTATCTTTATCTTCTTCATCCAGTTTTTCGATGATATTCATCGCCGATACTACCATTTTCTCTGTCCTCCCTTTCGCAATTCAGAAATTTATTATTTTTATCACGATTCCGTCCTAAGGTAAAATAGGGGACAGACCACGTTTTTTTCTTAAAAAAGATATGTCGATCTTTACAACTCAGAAATATTATGAAGATCATGAAAAATTGGTGGAAAAATCATGGTCTGTCCCCCATTTTACTATGGCAACGGCCGCTAACGCGGGAAAAGCCGCGGTCAAAGTTCAATAGCATATTCGGCAGGTTATGGGAAAAATTTAGTTGTTTCACCACCGAGGCACAGAGGGCACAGAGAAAACATTTTTTTAGCCACGGACACACTCAAACATGACACAAACAAAAGATGAAAAGATAGTGGAAAAGAAATATTACCAGTAGAAGTAGGGAGGAGAGTCCCCTCTCCCTCGTCAAACTGGACGTGCGCATTCCCCACATTCGGCTTTCCTGAAAGTTCTGGCTTCAGACATGACATTCAGCCAAACGGCAAAAGGGCATTAATGCATGATTGCAAGACCTGACCTGCAATTTCTGGGATCAGCCTTCCTTAACCCGATATATGCCGTGGTGCGCTTCGGTATCGGTGCGGTGGGCCTTGAGATCAGAGGCCACGGCGTCTAGCCTATCACTGAGCTTTTTGTCAACGGCATCAATACGAGTGCTTAACTTCTCGTCCACCTCGTCAATGCGTTTGCCCAGGTTCTCGTTCAACGCCTCAATTTTGATGGTATTCAGCTTTATCTCTTCGCGCAAAACTTCCCTGGTTCTGACAATTTCATTATGCAAAACCTGATGCCCTTCAAGAACCTGCTTTATATCACCCTTCATCTCCTCGAAAAGGATCGCCACAGATTTCTCTTCCATACAAAACCTCCACGCCTATTATGGACTTACAGCTAAATTACTACTTCATTAAAAAATAGGGGACAGACCACGGTTTTCTGAAGGATAACAAGAAAACATGGACAGTTTTCCTTAACCCGATGAATGTTGTGATGCGCCTCGGTATCAGCACAGCGCGCAAAAACCGTGGTCTGTCCCCTATTTTGTTTGTATCAGCACGGTGGGCCTTGAGATCAGCAGGTTTTTGGAGACATTGTTAAGTTTCATTCAAGCAAAAGAAAATTCCCTGAGAAGGAGCCAGTCAATAACATTGTGGACCTTTATGCTGATGCCGTCCACCTCAAGCTGATCACTTTTGTCCATGGTCAAGAGCGTGCATTGGGGGCTGCTGCCTGTAAGTTCGTTCACCGCTGTTTTCAAGGCGGTCACTTCCCGTTTTCTGGTTTGCTCATCCTCAATGGAGTAACTGACCTGGATCAGTTCCACGATCTGTTCTCCTTCTTTGACCAGGAAATCGATCTCGCGGTTGTTTTTAGTTTTGTAATAATACACATCCTGTTTACGTCGCAAAAGTTCAAGAAAAACAATGTTTTCCAGATTTTGGGCCTTGCGGGCGCCGATTTGGAAGGAGACCCGGTTGGAAAGACCAGTGTCAATAGAATAGAATTTTCTCGGGTTGACTAGCTGCTTCTTTACGGACCAGGCAAACCGGCGGAGTTGAAAAACCAGGAATGCGTCTTCGAGATAGCTCACATAGTCCCTGGCGGTGTCAAACGAGATAGTAAAAGTGTTTTTAAGCTTGTTCGTTGAGTTAATAGAACCGATATTGGCCAGCAGGAAGGTAGCCATCTCTTCCATGACCCGGTAATTTGCCAGGTTATGACGGGCGACGATATCACGCAACAGTATGGAGTCGTAATAACTTTTGAGGGCATCACGCTTTACTTCATCATCCTCAAACTCAAGAAGTTTAGGAAATCCCCCCTGCTCCATATAAAGTCTGAATTGCCGATTGAGTCTGTTTCTCTGGCTGATGCGCTCGGCAGGATTTTCAATGATAATGTTATTGAAACGCAAAAACTCTTCAAAACTCAAGGGCAAAACCTCTATATCAAGATAGCGGCCGGTTAAAGCGGTGCCGATATCCCGGCTGAGGAGCAATGAACTTGAGCCGGTGACATAGAGTTGCGATTCCTTCAGGCTGTATTCCTTGAGAACCCATTTTTCCCAACCTGAAATATTCTGCACTTCATCAAGCATAATGACCGGATTTTTTGCCGGCGCGACAAATTCGAGAAAAACATTTTTGATTCTCTCCATGAGTTCCAGGGAGAGGTGATTGTAAAAACGGGGATCTTCAAAATTTATGTAGAGGATAACCTGGGGATTATGTCCGCCGGCCAACAACCGCTTCATCTCATTGAGCAGCAAGGTGGATTTGCCCGAGCGTCTGACCCCCTTGAGGATGATGATTTCACCGGAAATTGCCTTCCGGGCCATATCTTCTTCATATCTCGGCCGCGATATGGTGGCCGGCAGGGGCCTATCCCAGTAATTCCAATCTGACAACACCTCAAATATTTCTTCTTTGCTGAGCATAGTACCTCCTCAGGCGCTGGGGTTTCCTGCGGATTTCGGCATGTATCACATTATGCCATGATGCTAAATACCATGTTTAGACGTGAAAATAAAGCTAAAATTACACTATCAACCGGGAGATAAGAAAATAGGGGACAGACCACGGTTTTATCATGAGGTCCATTAGATAAACAGGGTTAGTCAGCTTTCTTTAACCTGATATATGCCGTGGTGTGCCTCGGTATCGGCGCGGTGGTTTTTGAGATCAGTAGCCACGGCGTCAATCTTATCGCTGAGATTTTTATCAACGGCATCGATTTTATTATTGAGGCGCTCGTCCACTGAATCGATCTTGGTGTTTAATGCCTCAAATTTGATGGTTTCGTAAAAAGTCCAGCTCCGGATTTTCAACCACAACATGTAGTGTTTTTATGTGTCAATTTCCCTGTATATGGTAGTCAATTTTTCGAATTCTGATTTTTTACGAGTGCATCAAATTTGAGGTCGACTACTTCGAACCGCTCCTTGGTTTCCCGGGCAAGATCCTGAATGTCATGTCTCAACACCTCATGGCCCTCAAGCACCAGTTGGAAATTGCCACGCATATCTTCCAATAAAATTTCCAGGTGATCCTTTTCCATTATTTCCTGCCTCCATTCCTGAAAACGGATAGTCACATGTCAGCTATACCACACAATAAATCACCTGAATGAAAAAGGCAAAAATAAATTTTCGCGAGTTGGAGCGAAAATAGGGGACAGACCACGGTTTTTTCTTCCAAAAATATGTCGATCTTTACAACTCAGAAATACTATGAAGATCATGAAAAATTGCTGTAAAAACCGTGGTCTGTCCCCTATTTTCTTACAGTTGCGCTAAGTCTCTCCAGCTTAAAACCTGACCATTTTTGCGGGGCATACTCTGATCTCCCCCATATACCAGATAGCTGTTTTCCACAGTAGTGCCCGAAAATTTTTGAAATTTTACGAGGTTTCTGAAAAAATCCTGATTGATTGTCGTTCCGGATTTGATTTCAACTGCACGCAGCTTGCCACCGTCATCGATCAACATATCAACTTCATTTCCAGCGTTGTCCTGCCAGAAGTAGATATTTGGATTTATGCCTTGATGACGTTTCATCTTTAAATATTCCCCGATTATAAAATTTTCAAATAGAGCTCCGCGCAGATAGTGATTTATGAGCTGCTCAGAATTTTTTAATCCGAGCAGGGAACATGCTAGTCCAGTATCGTAAAAGTATAATTTTGGGTGTTTGACGATTCGTTTTTTGAAATTGTTGAAATAGGGGGGGAGGAGAAAAATGATAAAACTCGCTTCGAGAATAGAGATCCAGCTGCGTACAGTTTTACCATCAATACCCAATTCATTGCCGATGTTTGACAGGTTGAGCAGCTGACCTGTCCGGCCCACGCAAAGTTTTAAGAAACGCTGGAAAAGATTCAGGTTTGCGATATTTTTTAGCGATCTTACATCTCTTTCCAGATAAGTTTGCAGATAACTTGGGTAATAGTTTTCGGGAAGTATGTTTCGGTCATAAATCGCAGGATACATGCCAGTATATAAAATCAGGTTAAGATCTGTGTCAAGGATTGTTTCTGTGGAAAATTCATTTAAGGAAAATGGCAGCAGGTTATTAATTGACACCCGGCCTGCTAGAGATTGGGTGACCTTCTCCACTAACAGAAAGTTTTGCGAACCGGTAATGATATAGTTGCCCATTTTTTCTGTTTCATCGGCAATTTGCTGTAAATACGAAAAAAGTTCGGGAACTTTTTGGGCTTCATCAATAATTACACCTTGACGTCCATGATATTTGAGAAACATCCTGGGGTCTTCAACCGCAGCGCCCCTGTCATCCAGATTTTCCAGATTGACGTAAGCATAGTTTGGGAAGTTGGCTTTGACAAGAGTTGTCTTTCCTGACTGTCTGGGACCGGTAACGGCGACCACGGGAAAAACCTCTACCATTTTATTGATATGGGTCTGCAGGGTTCTTGAAATCATGTCTACTCCTAGCAATTTTCAGACTACCTGACAAGTTATTTTTACATTTACGGAATATCATTCCTATAGTGTACAAACGAAACAGAAAGGGGAAAGGGGTCAGGTCTTGCAATCATACATTGGTGAGGGGGAAGAAGAGAGGATAAAGGGGAAAAGCTAAAGGAGAAAGGAAATCATGCACAAAAATAGGGGACACAAAAATAGGGGACAGACCACGGTTTTATCATGAGGTCCATTAGATAAACAGGGTTAGTCAGCTTTCTTTAACCTGATATATGCCGTGGTGTGCCTCGGTATCGGTGCGGTGGGCCTTGAGATCAACAGCCACGGCGTCAATTTTATTGTTGAGGCGCTCGTCCACTGAATCAATCTTGTTGTTCAATGCCTCAAATTTGAGGTCGACTACTTCGAACCGCTCCTTGGTTTCCTGGGCAAGATCCTGAATGTCATGTCTCAACACCTCATGGCCCTCAAGCACCAGTTTGACATTACCTCGAATATCTTCCAATAAAATTTCCAGGTGATCCTTTTCCATTGTCCGTTACCTCTATTCATAAAAAAAAGGGAAGAAAAGCAAATGTCAACTAAGTTATACAATAAAGTGCCCAAAAGAAAAAGGCAAGGAGAGAAATGGGGGCAAGATGGGGTCACAAGATGGGGTCAGGTCTTGCATTGTGCATTCAGAGCAAAATAGGGGACAGACCACGGTTTTTTCTTAAAAAAGATATGTCGATCTTTACAACTCAGAAATATTATGAAGATCATGAAAAATTGCTGGAAAAACCGTGGTCTGTCCCCTATTTTCCACTGGAAAAACCGTGGTCTGTCCCTTATTTTCGTTGGGAGGAGAAAGGTTTTCAGGTCATTGTGCCAGTTCAAACAGGTTGTATTGTGATACCTTTCGATCAAAAGTAAGCACGGTTTCGCAGTGTTGAGCCTTGGCGGAATGAGCAATCAACAGGTCTGAAAGGTCATATTTGTTTCCCAAGGCAGAATGAATACATTGCTGTAAAACTGTCTGCTGCTCAAATTTTAAAATTGGCATGAGCAACAGTTCACTTATCGAATCTAAAATTTCAATTCGGGGGATACCATACACTGATTCCAAAACCCAAATCAGCTCCAGCATGACAAGCAAAGGCACAAAGAGTTCTTTTTTCTCCGATTCGGCCTTTTTGAACAGGTTGTACACTGTTTTTGCCTGCAGTTCATCATCGCCAACCAGGAAGCGAATCAAAATATTGGTATCTATTCCTTTCATGTGAAAGAATCCTTCATTCTGTTCCTGATGGCCTCATCGATAGCTTCGATAGATACAGCTTTTCTCCCTGGCTTATGCAGTTTGCAAAAGATGTCGTCTACTTTTTTCGAAATCGGCCTGATGACGGCTTCCCTTTCCCCCGTGACAATGATCTCGATTTTATCACCGGTATGCAGTTTCAGCAATTCTCTAACATTTTTGGGGATGGTCACCTGCCCCTTCGTTGTGAGAGTAGCTAAAGCCATAGTATCCTCCTTACTAAAGTTATCGTCTTACCGTAGTGTAAGGCAATTGGCTGGTGGTGTCAAGGAATTATGGGTACACGATCCTGAATTATGAAAAAATAGGGGACAGAAAAAATAGGGGACAGACCACGGTTTTTTCTTAAAAAAGATATGTCGATCTTTACAACTCAGAAATATTATGAAGATCATGAAAAATTGCTGTAAAAACCGTGGTCTGTCCCCTATTTTCCATTTTCTCAACTTACTTGCTTCATCTTTGAAGCCCTTGTGGCTTTATCGAATAAATTTCAAGTTAAACTTGGAATTTATTCGTTTTTAAGTTAAAGTGAGACTATGTGCGCTAGGAAAGCTAGCTCAACCCAGCGGGTGAAAGTGCCACGGAAGATCCGGTTGTGCAGCCTGTAGCATTAAAATCATACAGAACATAAAATCTGACCGTATTCGGGTATAATTGAATAGCTATCTGGAAACTCAAAATAGAATTATTGAGGCAGGTATCAAAATGGCTATGGAAAAAGAAAAGATACTGGGAGAGTTTTATTCGCTCCCACAAGACGCACAGCAGCAGGTGGTTGATTTCATCGCTTTTCTACAAGCGCGCTACAAACCTATGGTATCGGAAAGGAAAACTAGCCGAAAACAAATATCTTCCGAATCATTTGTTGGTATATGGAAGGATCGAGAAGATATGAGCAATAGTAGTTCATGGGTTAGAAACGCTCGAGAAACGGAGTGGGGAAATCCTGCATGAGTGATCAGGTCTTGGTTGACACGGATATTTTCATAGATGTCGGACGCGATGTAACTCAAGCAATAGAATATCTCCAACAGATAGAAAATCGTTCAACTGTGTTGGTCAGTACCGTTACGCAAATGGAATTGATTATTGGATGTCAGAATAAAACAGAACTTCAAAAAGTTGAACGATTTTTGAAACGCTATGAAATCGTAAAGATAAATGAAAGCATTTCAGAAACAGCCGTTGATCTATTACGTCAGTACAGGCTGAGTCATGGGTTATTGATAGCAGATGCCATAATAGCTGCGACAGCGATAAATATGGGGGAACCGTTAGCATCGAAAAACCAGAGGGATTATCGGTTTATTGAGAATTTAGAGTTATTACCATATCCATCGTAGGTGGTTTTTTTATCAAGGTTACGAGCAAAATAAGACTGCACAACCCCGCGTGAGAGCGACTTGGGAATCGCGACGCGCAAAAACAAAAATGTGGTGGCTTCCATTGATGCGCTTCAATTCCCAAGTTTTTGATTCCAAGAGGTGGCAAAAATGTTTACTGCTAACTGTTTTCAAATTGCTATCTCCATTACTTTGTCATTTTTAGAGATAGTAATGTTTTGGACATCAATAGACAAGCAACCCTCAACAGCTTCATGTACAACCACTTTTATTTTCATAGGTTCCTCCCATTCGAAAATAGGCGAAAATAGCGAAAATAGGGGACAGACCACGGTTTTTTCTTAAAAAGATATGTCGATCTTTACAACTCAGAAACATTATGAAGATCATGAAAAATTGCTGGAAAAACCGTGGTCTGTCCCCTATTTTACTATTTTACTCTGACCCCCATTTTATTGCTTTAATCGCCGTACATGTCAGTTATCAACTTGCGTAATTGAGCAGCCTCGATCGTCGACAATGTATCAATTTTCTTTTCTAACCGCTGTTTGCTGATCGTGCGGATCTGATCAACAGCTATTTCAGCCTTTTTATTCGCACAGGTAATCTGGAGACGGGCTCTCCATTGCGGGTGCAGCTTTGTGGTTAAGGGACAGACGACAATGGTTTCCAAATAGATATTCATTTCATCCTGGCTGACGACAACAACAGGACAAACTTTTTTTATCTCGCTGCCGATCGTGGGATTGAGATCGGCATAATATATTTCGTACCTTGCAATAGTCAAAACGATTCATCCTCCAGACCGTCGAGAAGCGTAGCATCAAAGTCGTCCCAATCTTCTTTTTCATCAGCCATGGATTTATAGGTCTCTTCCCAGGAAAGCTTACTGTCTTCTTTCTTTCGCAGGAGCAGTCCTCTCTCTGTTTCTTCAAGCAAAAGAAAATTGGCAAGACCATATTTTTGCAAGAGCGCCTTGGGTATGCGAACTCCTTTGGAATTCCCGATAGGAACCAATTTAACATCCCTTGTCCGCAGTTGTTTTTCCATGGTTATTGCTCCCCACATTTCATTTCATTGAAACTGTTTTATAAGCACTGTAATTACTTTTATCGGTAAAGTCAATTCTGGAATTACTCAGGCAGCCGGGATGCCAGAAAAATAGAAAATCGGGGACAGACCACGGTTTTCTGAAGGATAACAAGAAAACATGGTCAGTTTTCCTTAACCCGATGAATGTTGTGATGCGCCTCGGTATCGGCACGGTACGCAAAAACCGTGGTCTGTCCCCTATTTTAGGAGAGGGGAGAGACCTATTTCCCTCAATTCCCTCATTCAAACAGTTTAATATTCATTATATTTTTCAATGCGTTAAAGTGCTTATCAAGTGAATACAAGGCGCAGTTATTTTGCTTGGCATTTTGAGCGATTATTAAATCAGGGATACCAATACCGTTGATGCCATTTTTCAAACATTTGTATTGGTAATCTATGAGTTTTTCCCATTTTATGGCTATGCCAAAATAGAGGAAATCGGGGACAGACCACGGTTTTCTGAAGGACAACAAGAAAACATGGTCAGTTTTCCTTAACCCGATGAATGTTGTGATGCGCTTCGGTATCGGCACGGCGCGCAAAAACCGTGGTCTGTCCCCGATTTTTCCGGAGAGGGGGGAAACCTATTTCCCTCAATTCCCTCATGCAAACAGTTTAATATTCATTATATTTTTCAATGCGTTAAAGTGCTTATCAAGTGAATACAAGGCACAGTTATTTTGCTTGGCATTTTGAGCGATTATTAAATCAGGGATACCAATACCGTTGATGCCATTTTTCAAACATTTGTATTGGTAATCTATGAGTTTTTCCCATTTTATGGCTATGCCAAAATTATTAATATGATAGAGTAATTTTATAATCGTTCTTTGTTTTCTGATTTTGAGGAAGGGGATGAGTTCAGCTAGAATAAGATCATTTGTGGCCACCAGATTTTCATCTATTAAAAAATCAAGTTGTTCAGAATTATTGCCATTTCTGAAATATTCCACCCAAACCGAGGTATCCACTAGAACCGACATTTCCGGCCCCGCAGACTGTCTAAATCAATAGCCAAATCAACTTTACCCTTGAAATCTTTCAACTTTGATATCTTGGATTTCCTTATTAATTCTTCAAGAGCGGCAATAATAATTCCGGTTTTCGTTTGGATATGACTAGCCTCCATGGCTTTATTCAATAAATCTTCCGGCAAATCAAGTGTCGTCCGCATAACGCTCCTCCTGTATTGTTTATGCATAGATATAGCATTTTATGCATACGAAGTCAAGGTCCATGGAGGGGTCACATGGTAGGATTAGGTCTTGCAATCATACATTCGCAGGCCAGCTGGCCTTGATAAAATAGAGAGAAATGAAGGGGATCAGCAGGCCGTAAGAAAAATAGGGGACAGACCACGGTTTTTATGATATGGGTAAAAATATTATGGCAAATGCGATAACACTTATTCCAAAAGGAAGTTAATTATGCCACGACGTTCTCGAATCATCGTTCCCGGCGTACCGATCCATATAATCCAACGGGGCAACAATCGGCAGGCATGTTTTTATGCAGAAGAGGATTTTCAATGCTACCTCGATTGGCTGAAAGAGTATGCTTCTGCAACCAACTGCGCGATACATGCCTACGTTTTGATGACCAATCACGTGCACCTGTTTTTGACTCCAGCGGAAAATCATAGTGCCGGTGACCTGATGAAACGTTTGGGACAACGCTATGTTCAGTACATTAACCGAACCTATAATCGTAGTGGCTCCCTCTGGGAAGGACGTTTTCGTTCCTGCATCGCTCAACAAGAAAATTACTTACTCATTTGTCAACGCTATATTGAACTCAACCCGGTTCGGGCTGGAATGGTTGAACATCCAGGGAAGTACCGTTGGTCCAGCTACCGCGCAAATGCTCAGGGAGAGGGAATTGGTTTTCTGACTCAACATTCTGTTTATATGGGGCTCGGTCATTCTAAAAAAGAACGTGAATCATCCTATCGAGAATTATTTCAAGAAAAGTTGGATACAGGGGTAATTAACGAAATTCGTCAGTCTACGAATGGAAATTTTGCTCTTGGTACTGAGCGGTTCAAAAAAGAAATAAGCAAAGCCTTGGGACGGCGAGTCTCTCCCGGCAAGTCCGGCAGACCACAAAAAAATAAAACCCCTGACATCAGGAAAACATGAAAAACCGTGGTCTGTCCCCTATTTCCTATGGACGGCCCGATTGAGAAAAAGAATGAATTTTTGAGCGGCGATGGAATTGCCGGTGTTGTTCGGGTGACTGTTAGTACCGTTTTCCGTGGGATATTCTGCCCAGTTGGACTGGCCTTCTTTGGTCAGGATATCGTAGAGATCGAAAACCACCACATTTCTCAACTCATAACTGCTGAGCCAACCGTGCTCCACATCTTTAAGCCAATCATTAAACCTGCGCGCCCGCTGCCCGATGACAGGAACATTTTTATATCGGCCAAGAAGTTTTTTCAGAAAAACTTTAAGGAGATTTTGGCTTTTGTTTGGCAAAACCAGAGGCGGCGCCGTCACGGCCACAAACAAAACATTCGGCTGCCGGCGGAAATCAGGCAGCAGTCTCCTGTAAGCATCCATAGCCTCATCCACCGCCTGATCGCTGGCAAAATTGTTATTGGGAAAGCATGATTTGAACATGACGATATTGTTGGTTTCGCCGGCTGGCAACAGGGTATCCTGCATGTCGGTTTTTAACACTTTCCCCATCTGTCCGGAAAACTTGGATGGCCAGTCATGAATATCCGTGTGGGCACCAATGATAGAATTATAGGAAGCCTCATGAACCCGATAGCCATTTTTCTCCAGCATGCTGCGCAGACCACCGCCTTCGGGATGAACGGTATAGATGCAGTCGTGGCCGGTGGCAGAGCCTTTATCCGCCAGCCAGAGACCGCCGCAGGAATGATGGATGAAGAGCAGGTTTAAAGGACTGGAAGGGGGAGTTATTGAATATTGCGATAAATCCAATGTCTTCACGGACTTCACCTCACCAGTCAGTTTTTGCGATGACGATGGGCCATCGCCACAAGCAGTCAATGATAAAAAAAAGAATAGCGGCAGCAGAGCAAAAAGAAAAATCTTCATGGCAGAGTTCCTAATGCTTAAGGATGCGGTTGTTCATGGCATGAGGCCAAAAATGAATGGAATATCAAGCCGTTCATGACCTTCAGTCACCTGAAAAAACATACCATAGGCTAAGTCATAAAGGCAAGGAGCAAGAAGGAAAGATTAAACCCGCCTTGCTCCCTGCTGAATCATATGTTATAAAAGATTGACGTTCACAGGCTCATATTTTAACAACTTTTTGGGAGGCAGTCATGATGAAACCCTGGACATCCTTGAAAACTCTTTTTATTCTTTTGTTGCTGCTGGGTATTTTCAGCACCCCGGTCCTCGCCCAGAACCACAGCACCCTCACCCCACTACTGGGCAATCTGCCAGGCTGGCAGGCGGAAAAAGCTGAAGGAATGAGTATGGATGCCAGCGGCATGCGGATGATCAATGCCACCCGGAGCTACACGAAAGGCAGCCAGGAGTTGAATGCCGTAGTCATGGTCGGCAGCCAGGCGATGACCATGGGCCAGATGCAGCAGATGAAGATGGAAACCAATGACGTCCGGGTCAAAATTGACACTATCGATGGTTACCAGGTAAATAGCAGTTATAACAAGCATGAAAAATCCGGTGGGATAATGGTCATCTTGGGCAGCAACCAGGCCAGCGGCGCCATGTTCATGCTCAACTTTGAAGGCATGGATGACAGCCAGGCATTGAAACTGGCCAGTAAATTCGACTGGCAGGCAATGAAGAAGGCTACAGCAAAACTATTTTGAAAAAGAGAAAAGTAAATAGGGGACAGACCACGGTTTTAGAGAGTAAATACTTGCATGACTCGAAAACCGTGGTCTGTCCCCTATTTACCTAAAGGAGGGAGTTTTTTCCCTGCTGCCGCAGGTGTTCCACTACTTCCTTGACCCGCTGTGAACTGCCTTTTTTGCAGATCAGCAGGGCATCTTCCGTATCAACTACCAGCAGATTATCCACTTCTATCAGGGCGGTTGCTTTTGAGCTGAAAACGGTATTGTTTTCGGCAGAAAACAGCATGGTGGCTGCCGAATTTTCTTCTCCGAATTCCGTCTGGAGCTGCAAGTTCAGTTCATCCAAGGCGTCCCAACTTCCCAGATCGCTCCAGGAAAAGCAGCCGGGAACCACAACCACCCGGGAGGATTTTTCCAGCACTCCATAATCGATGGAAATGGCTTCCACTTTCTGAAAATAGGCGGCTAAAGCTTCTTCAAAACCTAGTTCCTGACACTCCCGGCTGAATCGCTGGAGGCAGGCATCAACCGCCGGAAGATGCCGGGCAATTTCTGCCAGGATGACGTCGGTACGCCAGATAAAAATGCCGCTGTTCCAGAAATAATCTCCGGAAAGCAGGTATTCAACGGCCCGCTTCGCATCAGGCTTTTCCACAAAACGGCTGACGGCACGAACTGTTCCGACGATAGCGCCTTCTCCACCCATTGCTATTTCGTCGCCGCCCTGGATGTAGCCATAGCCCGTTTCCGGCCGGCTGGGGGCAATACCCAGGGTTACCAGCCAGCCCCGTTTTGCCGCATCTGCCGCCAGTTCCAGGGTACGAATAAATTCCGGCAGGTCACCAATGTAATGGTCGGCGGGAAAGACCATCATGGTGGTTTCCGGCCCCTGGTCCATGGCCAGCAACTGGGCAGCCAGGGCAATGGCCGGGGCGGTATTGCGACCCACCGGCTCGGCAATAATCCGAGCCTGGCTGAAGCGGGACGCCAGCAGTTTTTCCACCGCCCGCACCTGATCCTTATTGGTAATAACCATGATCCGGGAATCATCGGTCAATGGAGAAAGGCGCTCAATAGTGGCTTCCAGGGTGGTTTTACCCCCAAGCAGCGGGATCAGCTGCTTGGGGCGCCGGTGCCGGCTCAAAGGCCAGAAACGGGTCCCTGAACCGCCGGCAAGGATGACGGCGTGCAGATTGTTTTTATGCATATTTTCAGAAATTTTGTCGGGAATCATCAGGCACAACCCCGCTGATAGTCATCATCCAGGCGGACGATATCATCTTCGCCGAGATAATCTCCCTGCTGGACCTCAATAATGATAACTGGTTGCGCCTCATTCCGGTTGGTCAGCCGGTGCTTGGCCGTTTTCGGGATGTAAACATGGCCGCCAACATCCATTTCCATTTCCCAGTCATCAACGGTAATCAATGCCGGCCCGGCCATGACAATCCAGTGCTCGCTGCGCTGATGGTGAAACTGCAGGCTCAGGCGCCGTCCGGGATTAACCACGATCTTTTTCACCTGGCAACCTTCTTCCTGGTGCAGGACCTGGTAGGTTCCCCAGGGTCGGGTAACAGGGTCAGCTATTTTATTCATAGAACCCCTTACTTCCTTCCTCTTAATAGGGGACAGACCACTGTTTTCGAGCCACGGAGCATAATAAAATGCTTAAAATAGAAAAACCGTGGTCTATCCCCTATTTTCCTATTTTCCTATTCCCTTGTTTTTGAGAAAAGCGGCGACGTTATTGATGGAGTCCAGGTTTTCCGGCACCAACTCTTCGTCATCAATGCTGAAAGAAAAATCTTCCTCCAGGAATTCAACCAGCTCCAGGACCCCGGTGGAATCGATGATTCCGCCATCCAGGAAGGAGGAGTCATCGTTCAGCTCATCGGCACTGCCGAAAAGAAAATTTTCAACAATAAAATCCCTGATTTTGCCTTTTATTTCCTTATTGCTCAAACTCATAGTTCCAATTTCTCCCGGGCGTAGTTAACCATTTCAGCATTCTGGTCACTATAAATTTTTTCAATCCCCTCCTCGCGGCCCATGACCCCCTGACGGACCATATTGGCAATCTCCCAAACGTAAGGGTGGAAGCCATGGCGCTCCAGGTGGCACTGATTGGCAAAGGCATTCAGCAGGCAGTTGGAGGAATTGGTGTCCGTATCTTCCGGCGCCCGCCAGCCGGTTTCAGACAACTCTTTTTTAATGGCTTCTTCATCATAATCAAAGAAGGCCAACGGATGAACATTATAGGGAAAATGACCGGCGTAAAGCTCATAATAAGATGCGGGAATAAAATTTCGCTCCAGCCGCTGGCTGAGCTCGGGAGGCAGGGCGTTTTTGAACGCCTCCTGGTTTTTACGGATCAGTGTTGGATTGGTTTTCATGATCGCCGACTGGATGGGCGCCTGGCCCGGTGACCAGCCGAAGGCTACCAGGGGAATGGCCATTTCCAAGGCCGTTTTCAATACCATGCTTTTCACAATCCCGATGCAGGCGGTGCAGATGGAGCTGGCCCGCATCAGGGTCGGGGCGGCAAAAATATCTTCACTGGCAGTACGGGAAAAAAGCTTTTGAGCCACCGGCCAGGGAATTTTAAAATTAAGGTGATCAATGTCCAGCTGGTCGGTCAGCCGGGCGATATTTTCCATGGAAGCCGGCGAGATGAAGTGGTTGTCAAAGGTCAGGGCCAGGATACGTAGGTCGTACTTCTCCTTCAGCAACTTCATGGAATAGCTGGAATCCTTGCCACCGCTAAAGGCCATAATCGCATCATAGCACGGGGCCTTATCCCGCACTTCCAGGACCAAATCATCCAGGCGCTGGCGGTAGAAGGCTTTTTTCTCCGGGACCCTGGCAGCCTTCTTCTCTTCCCGGCGGCAGTGATTGCAGATACCCTGGTCATCAAAACGGATGCCGGGAAAGGTCGCCGGCAAAATGCAGCGCCGACAGATTTTAAAGTTTCCAATTTGTTGTGTCAATGATTTTTCCTCCGTTTTATGGCTGCTGGAAATCAGTTTTCAGCAATCAAAGTCACTGCTAACCGCTAAAATTATTGTGTTTCTCTCACTGTGGCTGATAGAGGCAATTTTTACGCTTCCCTGGTCAGGAAAAGAACAGCACAAATTTTTTATCTTCTCCCAACCCCATAGTATTCAAATCCCACTTCCCTCATCTTAACCGGCGTATAAACATTACGCAGATCGATAAAAATCGGGGTTTTCATCCGGGATTTTATTTCTGCCAGGTCCAGAGCCCGATACTGGTTCCATTCGGTCAAGAGGACAAGCGCGTCGGCATTATCACAGGCGTCGTAAGCGGAATTGGCATAGGTGAAATCGGGAAACATTTTCTTCGCCTCCGCCATCCCTTCAGGATCATGAACCTGAAGGCGGGCCCCCTTATCGGCCAGGGGCGGCAGGATGGAAAGTGCCGGCGCGTCCCGCAGATCATCGGTTTCCGGCTTGAAAGTCAAGCCCAGAACCGCGATAGTTTTTCCGGCCTCGCTACCGCCCAGGGCGTCGCGAATTTTCTTTACCATCCGGGCCTTCTGGGCCGCATTGATCTCCACTGCTGCCTCCACCGAACGCGCAGCCACCCCGTATTCCTGGGCAATCCGCATCAGGGCCAGGGTATCTTTGGGGAAACAGGAACCGCCGTATCCGGGACCGGGATGGAGAAATTTAGGTCCGATGCGCCCGTCCAGACCCACAGCCCTGGCCAGATCGATAACATCCGCATCCGCCGATTCACAGATGGTGGCCATTTCGTTGATAAATGAGATTTTCATCGCCAGAAAAGCATTGGCAGCGTATTTGATCAGCTCGGCGGTTTCCAGGGTAGTATTCACAAACGGAGTCGAAATCAGGTATAAAGGATTGTAGATCTCCTTCATCACCGCCACCGCTTTTTCCGAATCAGCACCGATCACCACCCGGTCGGGACGCATGAAATCACTGATGGCCGCCCCCTCGCGCAGGAACTCCGGGTTGGAAACCACATCAAAATCGGCGGCCGGATTTTCCTCGCGGATCAGCCGGGCCACCTGCCTGGCGGTGCCCACCGGCACCGTACTTTTATCAATCACCACCGTGTAGCCAGCCAGACGGGAGGCCAGCTCCCGGGCGGCGGCGTAGATATAGGTCAGATCGGCATAGCCATCGCCGCGCCGGGAGGACGGAGTACCGACGGCGATAAAAACTGCCTGGGCCTTCTCAACTTCCCCATCCAACTGATCAATGAAAACCAGCCGACCATCAGCAACGTTCTTGGAAACCAGGTTTTCCAGGCCCGGTTCATAGATGGGAATCTTACCCTGGCGGAGCCTGGCAATTTTTTCTTCATCTTTATCGATACAAACCACCCGGTGGCCGAATTCTGCCAGGCAGACACCGGTAACCAGCCCCACGTAGCCGGCCCCGATTATGGTAATATTCATGAATTACATTCCTTTAGGCTACCTTGAAAAATGGCCTTTTTGCTCGATTACTGCATTAGGCTCACATTATAATCCTCAAAATATTAAATATATTCCCGCAGTTATAATTTTCTCCTGCTTTGTACTCAAACAAAAATTCTAATTTTTCAAGACAGCCTGTAGACATTTTTCATCCTGATGGCCGCAGCAGAAGCAAACCACAATGCTCCGCCAAGGGCACAAAATCACGATCATGCTGGAGCAAGGGAAGTTGATATTCTATCGCAATGGCGGCAATCATGCAGTCAAGCGAGTTTCGAACTATTATCCCTTTTTTACGAAGCAGACGATACATATCGGCGGATCGAAGAAAAGTTTGGCGGGACATTTTGAGAAAAATCAAGCTTTCCATCAGCAGCCCGGTCCTGGCATAGTCTTTATCATCCCTGATACCCTGCAGTATTTCCGTCAGGATAATGCCGCAGGTACATATATTTTCCTTCTCCTCCAGAAGAGAAGTCAAAATCCGCACATGTTCATACTCTTTAGCAGTAAAAAAATCTATCCAAACGGTGGTATCAACTAAAATGTTCATGCAAAACGATCTTTACGCATCTGCGAAAGGTCACCTTCCCAATCAATCTTCCCTTTCAACTGTAGCAGTTTTGACTGTTTTTCGTGGCGCAGGAGTTCACGTAGGGCATAATCAACCAAAGATTTTTTGGTTCTAAAACCCGTTGTCTGCATACAGGTTTCCATCAACTCATCATCAATAACAATATTAGTCCGACCCATATCATCCTCCCCGCAAAAAATATACACATACTACAAAATAATATATGTACAAGTCAAGCCTTTATACTGGCGGTATCCAAGGGGATTCAATGAATATGAACATCATTAAGGCAAAACCCCAACTGACAGCTGATCGCTGAAAACATTCATCAGGAAATGAATGTTTCCGGATGAACACTATTTAGCGTTTGATGATGGTCGGGGTGATGAAAACCACCAGTTCACCCCGTTCCACATTCTTTACATCGTGTTGAAACAGTTTGCCGAAAAGGGGAATTTTTGAAACCCCGGGAACTCCGTCTTTTTGTTTAATGGTATTATCGAGGACAATGCCGCCGATCACCGCCGTTTCACCGTCCCTGATCAGCAAGGTGGTAGTGACGTTCTGGGTATTGATGATCGGTTCACCCTGCTCGGTGTTCTCCCCCTGGCTGTCATTACTGATTTCCAGCTCCAGAGTGATTTCGCCGTTTTTGGTCACGTGGGGCACCACTTCCAGGCTCAATTCCGCTTCCTTAAACTCAGTATCCGGGTTGTCAACATCGGCTGATTTGTAGGGAATTTCCTTTCCCTGGCCGATTTTAGCTTTGTGGTTGTCAAGGACCATCACCCGTGGATTGGAAAGGGTATTCACCAAATCCTTCTGCTCCAGGGCAGACAGACGAACGTTGAAAGCAAAGGAATTCAGTTTGCTGATACCAAAGGTAAAGGCCGAAGAGGCAGCCGGAGCAGGCAGGTTGATCATGGTATTGTCAAAACTGCCGCCGGCAGCACTGCCACCGATAGTCATGGTTTTTGTGTTGCCGCTGCCAAATTTGCTGGTATAAGCACCACCCCACTGGATGCCCAGTTCCTTGATGGCTTTGTTGGCGATGGTAACAATCCGAGCTTCAATCATCACCTGGGCCGTGGGAATGTCCAGCACTTCCAGCAACTGGCGAATTTGCTTCAAATGACTGGGGGTATCACGGACCATGAGAATATTAGTCCGTCCATCCGCCCGCAATTTTCCCCGTTTGGACAATAACGGTTCCAACTGGGAAGAGACATCGGCTCCCTTGCTGTAGTTCAGGGGGATATACTCAGTAACCAGATCTTCACCCAGTTCGATAATTTCGTCCGCCTTCACCACCCGGTAAACTTCTTTATCACGAATCATCCCCAGATCATGAGATGCCAGAATCGCGTTCATCGCTCCTTCGATACTGATTTCATGAAAATTAAGCGATACGGTTGCCGACGGCACTTCCGCCCCCAGAATCAAGTTGATGCCAGCCTCGGCGGCCAGAGCCCTGAGAATATCCTGCAAGCCGGTTTCCCGACATTCCAGGCTGATTTTTCTCTGCAGATCATTGTGGACCTCGGGAACTGGAGAGAGCACCGGGAAATCTTCGGCAAAGGAAAAGGACAGCCCGGCACCCACGAGGGAAACAATAAGCAGCAAGATGAAAACAGTTTTTCTCATGATTTGTTCCTGCCAGTTTTTTCAACTGATATCTTAAAAAAATTATGGATCGCTCATTCAGACGGTGAGGATTTCTGCTCCCCGACCACAGTCACCAAATGGATAAAACTATTTTGTTCCTCGGCACCAACTGCCGAATATCTGTCGCCTGAAGCAGCGGGAATGCCGACAGCCGGCGGGTCATTCGTTCGGCTGATGGTAAATTTCCCCTTGCTGTCAACTATCGAACCTAAAGTCAGCTCCAGCACCCGTCCGTCTTTCAGCAATACCACCCGATCGGCCTGCACCTCGACAACGACAAAACCCATCACCTGATCATCAGGCACCACCAGCTGATTACCGACAATTGCCTTATACTGATCATTACTCTTGATCACCGCTTTGAGCTTGAGGTTGGGCGGCAGGGAAAAGTTTTCATAAGGAGCCGCCTGACCACCCTTATTCATCCTGACATCCACCTCTTTAGGCGTCAGCAGAGGAATGAATGGATTGTGCTGCCAGTGATATTCCGGCTGTCCGGAACCAGAAGGAACTTCGGCTGCCAATCCCGACAGTACAGTCCCTGAAACCAGGATGGAAGTTAAAAAAAGCACCAGCACTATTGTTGTTCGTTTAGGCATTATGTCAATGGCCTCAGTTTGTTCTGGGCGTGTTTTTTTGTTCAAACTGGTAATTATTAATCCCCAAAAGAACTTCAACCCGGGGCAAAATATCCGGGTGGGTGATAATTTTCAGGCTGCCGATGGTGTATAATTTCTCCCCAGAAGAAAAATTCTCCAGATAGGTTGCCATTTTACGATAATCTGCCTGGAAGCTGACCTCAAAGGGTTGGACCAGGTAGTGCTCCTTTTTTTCCGCTGCCTTTTTACGTAGAGCCAACAGGGTAAAATCTGCCGGGGATTCCGTTACCGCCAGGGTTTTTACCACCCGGGAAATATCCTGTTCAGTGGCCATCTGCTGCTGAATCTGCTGAAGTGACTGCTGTTTCTCCACCATCTTCTGTTTCAGGGTCGCCAACCGCTTCACCTGCTGATCCAATTGCACCGGACTTTGGGGCAGGCGCTGAATTTCCTCCTCTACTTTACGAATCTGCTGCTCGCTGGCAGCCAGTTTGGATTTAAGGGGAGCAATCACCAGATTCTGATAGCCGTAAACCACCATACCCAGAGAAATAATAGCGAGTAGAGCAAAACGCAGTTGATCTTTGGTGATTTTACCTAAAGAGAGTTGTTTTCCTAATTGTTTCGGCAGGATAGTCATGAAAGTGTTTTCGACACAGAGAATAATAACTTTATAAAATAATAACGGAGGGGGGGGGTCAAAGGAAGGGGGGGGGGTCAAAGGAAGGGGGGGGGGTCAAAGGAAGGGGGGGGGGTGC
>Ga0307991_1000132_pt1 | contig 56547 bp, 45 predicted proteins | sample EllFjometagen131_FD_203146 | JGI IMG/M metagenome (GOLD analysis project Ga0307991, IMG submission 203146) | Marine microbial communities from Ellis Fjord, Antarctic Ocean - #131 | ecosystem: Environmental > Aquatic > Marine > Unclassified | place: Southern Ocean | collected 2014-10-08
AAGGTACAGTTGGTGAAAAGAGCTTCTGTACTGTTTGGCGAACCGCCAAGTACGAGACCCGTACGCTTGGTGGTGTGAGAGGTTCTCCCTACCGGTTCTTACTGGTGGGGCAGCCTACTCGATTATGCACTGTTTATTTCTTATCATATAATTCTCTGATTTTATTTCTTGCAAACTTATCTAAATCAGAAGATGAATGTCCACTATCATTAAAAAATGCACTGATGTCAAAATAAATTTTCTTCTTATGCCCTTCATTATTTTTAATTGTCAATGTGTCAAAATGTAATGATATAGTTTCATTCACTTTTATTTTGGAAAAAGATTGAATTTGAGTTTTATAATCTGGATAATATTCCTCAATCCATTTATATTCTGCATTAACACCCAGATGATGAGTAAAAGCATTGATTTTTACTAAGTCAAAAAGAGCACTTTTAATTTTATATTCAAATGTTACTGTTTCGCCATTATATTTTATAACAAAATCTTTTTTCTTTTTGTGAAAAACCAGTTTTATAATCTTGGTAATCTCAATTATACCATTTCTTAATGAAGGGATAAATGCAATTATTGTTGCAATAATTACAATGACAGCAATAATCCAATAATCAAGAAGGAAGTTTATTATTGTATCATATTTTGTACTTTTTTCCATATGTGTATTTTATTAATAGTGCATAACATTAGTATAAACGGAATATTCAACTTATATCATATATAGTACTTTTAATTAATTTTTTAATCATTATTTTGTTTTATAAATAAGAATTCATACAAAATAATAACAATTATTTTTTAATCTAAAATGTAAAGATAGTGAATTTTAAATCATAGTTTTCAACCTACTAAAAAAAACTTGTTAGAAATTCGCTAAACTCATTCTAATTGCAAGCTAAAAATTATCTATTTTTATTTTCTAAAAATACATACCTTATGTACATGTCAATAAAAAAACAATCGCTTAGCTTAACTTTCATATTTTCAATGTTTTTGTTGATGTCAATTAATTTATTTTCTCAGGAAAAAGATGTTAAACTTCGAGACAATAATAAAACAGCTTGGGTGGATTCGGTTTTTAATACTTTAAGCCTTGATGAAAAAATAGGTCAATTATTTATAGTTAGAGCAAATTATCCCGATAAGGGTTTCTTTAAATCTGTTGATACACTCATTAAAAACAATTTAATTGGCGGCGTTACATTTTTTAAATCATCACCAATTATTCAGGCTAATAAAACAAATTACTGGCAAAGTTTAGCCAAAACCCCATTATTTATATCTATAGATGCTGAGTGGGGTTTGGGTATGCGTCTTGACAGCACTATTTCTTTTCCCTTGCAAATGACTCTCGGTGCTATTCAGGGCGATGACATTATTTTTGAGATGGGCTCTGAAATTGCAAAGCATTGTAAAAGAATGGGGATTCAAATGAATTTTGCTCCGGTTGTTGATATTAATTGCAATCCGCAAAATCCTGTGATCAACAGTCGTTCTTTTGGAGAAGATAAATTCAACGTTTTCAGTAAAGGGAAAGCTTATATGAATGGATTGCAGGAAAACGGCATTATAGCGACAGCAAAACATTTTCCCGGACACGGTGATACAGAATCAGATTCACATAAAACTCTACCTATTATTTATCATGATATTAACCGCCTGGATTCAATAGAATTATTTCCTTTTAAGGAATTAATAAAAAACGGTCTTGAGGGAATTATGATTGCTCATTTATATGTTCCTGCTTTGGAAAACACAAAAAATACTCCTACAACACTTTCTTATCCCGTAGTTACTGACCTGCTTAGAAATAAACTTGGTTTTAAAGGTCTCGTTGTTACTGATGCTCTGGACATGAGAGGTGTTACAAAATATTTCGAACCCGGAGAGATTGAACTAAAAGCACTCGAAGCAGGAAATGATATTTTGTTGCTTCCACAGAATGTTCCAACAGCTATTGAAAGGATTAAAAAAGCAATCGAAAATAATGAGTTGGATGAATCTGTTATCAATAAAAAATGTAAAAAAATATTAGCTTATAAATTTAAAACCGATTTATCGGAATTAACTCCAATTGACACTTTAAATCTTATTTCCAATCTCAATAATTTTGATGCAAAATTTCTTAATCGCAGGCTTTACGAAAAAGCTGTAACTCTGGTGAAAAATGATGATGATATACTGCCACTCAAAAAACTGGACACACTTAAAATTGCTGCAGTTTCGATTGGAAGGGGAGTTTATAACGAATTTCAACAATCAATTGAAAGGTATGCAGAAATCAAACATTTTTCTTTACCAAAAATTTCCACCGAAAAAGAAAGAGATGATCTGATAAAAGAACTGTCAAATTATAATTTGATAATTATTGGCGTTCAGAATACTAATATGTCTGCTTACAAAAATTTCGGTTTAACTAATGAAGGAATTGCCTTTGTTAATAAAGTTAGTTTGGAGAAAAAGACCATCCTCAACATTTTTGCAAACCCATATTCGCTCAGTAATTTTCCGCCAAATAAAAATATAAAAGCAATTTTAGTTTCATACCAGGATAATTATTATACACAGGATATTTCCGGACAAATAATTTTTGGTGGGATTGGTGCACAGGGAAAACTTCCTGTGACTGCTTCACCGGATTTTCCTTTGGGAACAGGAATTAATACCAAGGCAATTCGTTTGAAATACACCGAGCCGGAAGAGTTAAATATTTCACGTGATGCTCTTGCGATTGCTGATTCTATTGCTCTGTCGGGAATAACTATGGAAGCTTATCCGGGATGCCAGATTATCGCAGCTAAAGATGGGAAGGTCTTTTATAATAAAAGTTTTGGTTATCATACTTACGATAGTAATTTAATTGTAAAAAATACTGATATTTATGATCTTGCTTCGATTACAAAAATTGCAGCTACTACAATTTCTGTAATGAAACTCAGCGAAAATAATAAAATTGATATTGATGAAAAAATTTCATCTTATCTTCCTTATTTAAGGAATTCTGATAAAAAAGATATTGTTATTCGTGAATTGATGAGTCATCAGGCAATGTTACAGCCATGGATTCCGTATTACAGATCAACGATAGAAAACGGTGAACTCGATACAACAATTTACAACAAAAATATATCTATTGAATTTCCGATAAGAGTAGCCGAAAATCTGTTCATTAAAAAAGATTATGCTTATTCTATTTTCGACAGTATAATTTTTTCTTCATCACGAAATATATCTGAATATAAATACAGCGACCTTGGGTTTTATCTTTTGTCAGAAACAATAAAAAACATAAGCAATAAACCTTTTGATAAATTTGTTGAAGATAATTTTTACAAATCATTAGGTATAAATGATATGGTATTCCTGCCAAGGGAACATTTTGAGCTTTCCGGAATTACTCCAACTGAAGATGACAAAGAATTCAGAAATCAATTGATTCATGGCGATGTACACGATCCGGGAGCCGCAATGTTAGGAGGGATTGCAGGTCATGCAGGATTATTTTCCAATGCTAACGACCTTGCAATTTTAATGCAAATGCTTTTGCAAAACGGAGAATATGCCGGCAAAAAATATCTTAACAAAGAAACAATTAAAGAATTTACAAGATGCCAGTTTCCTTTGACAGGAAATAGGAGGGGAATAGGATTTGACAAACCTTTGCTCGAATACGATTCCAATGGACCAACTTGCGAAGATGCTTCACCTGAAAGTTTTGGGCACTCAGGTTTTACCGGAACTTACGTTTGGGCTGACCCAAAAGAAAATTTTATTTATATATTTTTGTCGAATCGTGTTTATCCCGATGCATCGAATTGGAAAATAGTTGAGTATAATATTCGCACTAATCTGCATCAGGCTTTTTATGATGCCATCAAAAACTCAAAATTAATGAACAAACATCAAGCTAATGAAATACAAAACTAAATCAATCCTGCTCTGGATATTTGCAGTAATTTTCATGTCAGGAATTGCGATTTACCAAAGACTAACAGGACCCACGCATCCGATTAGAGGTAAAGTAAATATTGAAAATACTATAATAAAATACAAATTATTAACATCTTATGGTGGAGATGACGATGCCACAATAAGTTTTGAAGTTCCCGATGAAAGCATTGAAGGTAGATTTATATACAAACGATTTAAAAGTCATGATGAATGGTCGGAAGTTGCAATGCCAAGAAATGGAGAAAACTTAATTGCAAAAATTCCTCATCAGCCACCGGCCGGAAAAGTTATTTATAAAATAATCCTAACAAAAAACAACAAGAATTACATATTGACTGAAGAACCTGTGATAATTCGTTTTAAGGGAGGTGTACCTGCATACGTGCTTATTCCACATATTATTTTCATGTTCCTTGCTATGATTTTCTCTTTACGAACAGGATTCGAAGCTTTAATCAAAGGTCATAACACATTTAGTTACACCAGAATCACTTTGTTTACATTATTAATTGGTGGTCTTATTTTCGGACCAATTGTTCAAAAATTTGCTTTTGGAGCATTCTGGACCGGCTGGCCATTTGGGCATGATCTTACAGATAATAAAACTATTGTTGCATTTGTTTTTTGGCTTATAGCATTTATTAATTTATATAAAAACAGGGAGAAAAGAGGATGGGCTTTAGTTGCTGCAGTGGTTTTGTTGGCAATTTACCTGATTCCGCATAGTGTGCTTGGATCGGAGATTGATTATACAGCGGTGGGTAATTGATTGTAATTAAATATAAGAATAGCACCACAATTTATTGTGGTGAATTTGAGAAACTTAAAAGAAAAATTAGTTAGAAATCTTATACGATGTAACTCCTTCCCCTAGTGGGGGAAGGTTGGGAAGGGGGTGATAATAATGATAATAATTATAATTGCAATAACAGCCATAATTTCGTTTTTGGCATTTCAAAATCAAGAACTTTCAGATAAGTTAAGGTTTAATGCTTTTGCCATAAAACACGAAAAAGAAGGCTGGCGTTTTTTTTCGTACGCTTTGGTTCATGCAAATTGGACTCATCTTTTTATCAATATGTTTGTTTTGTATTCTTTTGGTGATGTTGTTATTAAAGCATTTCGTTATTTATTTGACATAAAAGGTTTTTTTTATTTCATACTTTTATATGTGGGAGGAACAATATTTTCTGTTCTTTTTGATTTCAGAAAAAACAAAGAGAATCCTTATTACAATGCTGTTGGAGCTTCAGGTGCTGTATCAGCGGTTGTGTTTTCAAGTATTTTGATTTATCCCACAGGGTCGATTTATCTGTTTTTAATTCCTTTCCCGATTCCATCAGCAATATTTGGTATTTTGTATTTGGTATATTCTGCATACATGTCGAAAAGATCAAAAGACAATATCGGGCATAGTGCTCACTTTTGGGGGGCAGTATTCGGACTTGTTTTTACAATTATTTTAAAACCGGCTTTGGTTATGGCATTTATTGATCAGGTATTTTGAAAATCATTTGCCATTCACACTCAAAACATATTAAAAAATTATTTTACAACTGCAACAAATAAAGTATTAAAGGAAGACTTACTAAACTAATAACAGTAGAAACAAAAAAGTTTTTCATAGCCAGTTTATCATCAGCACCATAGCGTTTTGCAAGAATTACTAAAATGGCCATGCACGGCATAGATGCTTCCAAAATAAGCACAGAAAAAGCAATATTGTTTATCTGCAGATTAAAAACATTAATTAAAAATCGGAAAAGAAAAATAAAAATAATAGGGAGCAAAATCAGTTTATTAATAGAAAGAACAAAAACATTAAAACTGTTAATCATTTCTTTAATTTTTATCTGAGCCATTAAAATCCCAATATATATCATCGAAAGATAAATTGTGGTTTTACCTAATCCCTGTAAAGGAGCTTGAATAATTTGTGGAAATTGTATCCTAAAAGCCATCATAACTAATCCCAAACATAAAGCAATAATATTTGGATTCAAAAGCTTTTTGAGGTTTTTTAAACCTTTTTCTTTTGATGCAGGATTTAAAATATGTATGCCATAAGTCCATGTTACTGTATTTTGTGCCAACTGAAAAATTCCGGCATATAGAATAGCTTCGCCGCCGGGAAATAATGCATCCAGTAATGGAAAACCCAGAAAAACGATATTACCAAAAGTAGTGTGCAAAATATGAACCGAGGCTTGTGATTGTTTTAGTTTAAAAATCCTGGCACTTAATTTTCCTGCTAAAATCTGTAAAAATAAAACAAGATATGTTCCAAAAAGTATAAACAACCCATTTCGCAATATTTCTGAAGTAAATGAAAGACTGGATAATTTGGTAATAATTAATAAAGGCAGAGTAACATAAAACACCAATTTCTCAATCACATCTTTAGCCGAATTATTCAAAACCTTAAAACGAAAAGCAATAATACCGCAAATTGAAAGAATAGCAAGAAATGAAATTTGACTTATAATTGTTGTAAAACCCATAAAGAAAAGTTAATTAATTTTTTGTTGCATGATTACGAAAAAATATTTCCAAACATAATAAAACAAAACTGGAAATTTTGCAATTCTGTTTCTTACAAGTACAAATTGTCAGAGAAAACAACATCCATATAAATATGATTAGAATTTCAAGTATGTCAACTTTCTCCATATCCATTCTAATGGACCATAACGGTATCTTTTTAACCACAAGCGACTGATAAAAATCTGAATTAAATAAACTATTCCGGCGAAAATTATTAACTGCCAGGGTTCAAATTTTCCAAAAAATCCAAAACCATACGAATACATTAATGTTGTAAAAATTACTGATTGCATTAAATAATTTGTTAATGTCATTCGCCCGACATATTTTAGAGGATTTAGAATTTTCTTGGCAATAATGATTTGAGATAAAAGCAAAATCAGAAGTATATAACTAAACCCGAGAAAAATATTTGTCACTTCGTATATTCCCATATAAATGGCGTTATAAAATTGATTGGTTTCGGCGTTAGCAAATGCATTTACAATATCTTCAGTAAATATATTTAATAAAACTCCTATAATAAGTAAAAATATTAATATGATAAAATATTTGACTTTTGAAGAGTTTATTTTTCTTAAAAAATTATGCTTATAAAACAAAAATCCAAAAAGGAATAAAGATAAAATTTTGGGTGCGTAATAAATAAGATTAATATTTCGGAAGGCAAAATATTCATGTAACCTGAGTTTAAAGATTTCGCAATATGAGCCTGTTGAATAAATATCAATTACTTCGGGTAATTTTAAATTAGTGACTGAGCTCATTGATGATGGTAAAAATGGGAAAACACTTTCAAAGGCAATATAAATTATCGGGAAAAAATACAAGAATATACTCAAAAACAATATTAGTCTGGAACTCAATTTTCTAAATAACAACAAAATAACTCCCATTAAAGAATAAGAAACCAAAATATCTCCAGCCCAGAAAAATAAAATATGTATAGTTCCAAATATCAAAAGAACCAATAAACGGCGAAGATAAAAGCGGAAGAATCTTTTTTCATCAGTTTTGTATTTTAAATACATTAAGGAGAAACCCACTCCAAAAAGAAAGGAAAAAATAAATATGAATTTATCAGCGCCATAACCTATAATTAAATTAAAAACTTTGCTATTCAATGGATCTTCAAAAGTTTTGTAGAAACCGGAAAAATCAAAAAACGAAGAATTATAACCAAAAACATTTACAAGCAAAATGCCAAATAAAGCAAAACCACGCAAAATGTCGATTTGTGAAATTCTTTCGGATGAAGTTGTTGGAGTAAAATTAATGTTCATGTCAAAATTTCTTTATACTAATTCTTAACAATTTTACAATTTTGTTCCGTACAAGTATAAGAATTTATTTATATCTGAAGCAAAGATAAAAACAAATATTAAAATTTTACAAATACAATTAAAGGTAAGTTTTAATTCATCTCAGGATTAGAGGGGAAGTTATTCCATATTTCGTAATCACTTCCTAATGTGTCAAGCGAAGCTTTCCAAAGATTATCTGGTTTAGTATTAAGTAAGATTTTAACGTTCATTGCAGAGACAAGCCATGAATTTTTCTTTAATTCCTCTTCAAGCTGTTTTGATTCCCAACCTGAATATCCTACATAAAATCTAATATTATTTTCATTAAGATATCCCATCATTATCAATTCTTTAACCTCATTAATATCGCCACCCCAATATAATCCATCTATAATTTCATTACTGTTACTAATTTTTGAACCCAGTGTGTGAACAAAAAATAAACTATCATTTTTAACAGGACCACCAAGGTAAAGTTGAGTATTAAAATCAGGAAAATTATTTATTACTTCATTAAATTTCATATCAACAACAGGCTTGTTCATTATTATTCCGAACGAACCTTCGTCGTTATGTTCGGCAAGTAAAATAACAGAACGCTTAAAATAATAATCATTTAGAAATGGTTCGGATATCAATAATTTTCCCCGAGAAGGAGCTATATTATTTGATTTTATTTTTAAATATTTGCTGATATCTGTCATAAAAATATTTTTTTCAAAAGCAAATTATTACTTTTGAACTTTTAAAATGTATATCAAATATAATACCATTTTTGTGAAAAAAAAAGATAATTACAATAAATTTGAATTATTACGCACTGAACACCCATATTTTACCTTTGAAAGCTATAGTTATTCCACTATTGGAAATACATTAAATATTGAGTTCGTTTTTAATTTATCAGACAAATACTATTTCAATCCAAAACTATCATTCCCTAACCGGGAATTTTATAATCTTGACAAAGTTACCGATTTCATGTTACAAAATCTCGTTTTTAATCTTGGGATGATTGAATTGATAAGTTATTGGAAAGCTGCTTGTTCGCATGAAATTATTATTAAACCACACTTGCTAACAAACAGACAAATTGATTGGTGGAAAAAACTATATTTCAATGGATTAGGTGAGTTTTTTTATTTAAATTCAATAGATGTTGATTTGGATTCTTTTGTTAAGATTAAAAGTATTTCCAAAAACAAACTTTCAACTTTTAAGCTTGATATAAATGACGATGTAATTATTCCGATTGGAGGAGGAAAAGATTCAATTGTGACTATTGAATCAATGAAGTTAACAAACAAAACAGTAACACCATTAATTCTAAACCTAAACAAGGCAAGAGAAAGAACAATAAGAACCGCAGGATTTTCTATTGATAATTCTATTGTAATAAACAGAACTATTGATCCGAAATTAATTGAACTTAACAAAAAAGGATTTTTAAACGGACACACTCCATTTTCGGCAGTTTTGGCATTTCTATCGGTGACAGCTGCTACAATTTCAGGAAAGCGAAACATAGCTCTTTCTAATGAGTCGAGTGCTAATGAGGTAACCGTGGAAGATACAAATATCAATCATCAATATTCAAAATCTTATGAATTCGAAAAAGATTTTAGAGAGTATCTTGCTGAATTTATTTGCTCAGATATAAATTATTTTAGTTTTTTGCGTCCGCTAAACGAACTGCAAATAGCAAAATATTTTTATAAATATCCACAGTATTTCTCAAAATTTAGAAGTTGTAATGTTGGAAGTAAAAGCGATGAATGGTGTGGTAATTGCCCGAAATGTCTTTTTACTTTTATCATTTTATCTCCTTTTATTGAAAGAGAAAAACTAATTCAAATATTTAATAAGGATCTTTTTGATGATGAAAAATTAATTGATATTTTCGAACAACTTACAGGTAATACTGAAGTAAAGCCTTTTGAGTGCATAGGAACAATTGATGAAGTAAATGCTGCTATTATGACAGTTATTGATTCATTTAATCAGGAAAAAATACCGAAACTTCTTCAGCATTACAAAACTTATTTATTGAATGAAAAGCAAGCATTTCCCGATAAGGAAAAATTGCTTAATAATTTTGAGAAGGAACATTTTTTGAGTAATGAGTTTGAAGTTTTATTACGTAGATGATGAGTAAATGATTAGTTTGACAGAAAATTCTCCGGGTTTTTAAAATTTTGAGGATTTAAGTATTTAAGTTTTACTGTATAAAGTTAAGTAGAAAAAATGATTAAAATATTAAAAAACAAAATTGAAAATAAAAGTGTTGTTATTCTTGGATTCGGTAGAGAAGGGCAATCAACCTATAAATTGATACGAAAATATTTTCCCGAAAAACTTCTTGCCATTTCTGACAAAAACAAAAATATTATTGAAGAAAAAAAATACAACTACAACGATAAAAACTTAAAATTCTCTCTTGGAGAAAAATACATGAAAGGTATTAATAACTATGATGTTATTTTTATTAGTCCGGGTATCTCACTAGAAAACCAAAAAAGATTTGTTGCTAAAAAAAGAATTACTTCACAAAGTGATATTTTTCTAGAAGCCTATTCAAAGCAAATAATTGGGGTCACAGGAACAAAAGGCAAAAGTACAACTGCAAGTCTTATTCATGAGATAATAAAATATCATACTAAAAATACTGTGCTTGTTGGTAATATTGGTATTGCACCTTTCGATAGTATTAGTAAGATTGATAAAAATACAAGAATTGTTTTTGAAATATCATCACACCAACTCAAGTATGTTAAATATTCGCCTTATATTGGTGTTTTGCTGAATATTTTTCAGGAGCATCTCGACCATTATAATTCCTTTGATGATTACAAAGACACAAAATATTTTATCACAAAATATCAAAATAAAACAGATCATTTTATTTACAATTTAGATGATGATAATATCTTAAAAAAGCTTAATAATTATTCGTCGAAAAAATATTATCACACTTTTTCGTTACAAAAAAACCAAAATAATGGTTGTTATTCTGATGAGGAATTAATCAATTATATTGAAAATAATGAGAGTTTTGAATTTTTCAGCCTCTCCACTCCACGATTTTTAAAAGGTGAGCACAACATAAAAAATATTATGGCAGCAATAATTTGCTGTAAAATTTCGGGTATTCCAGACAAAGCAATCCTGGAAGGAATAAAATCATTCAGAGGATTAAAACATCGACTTGAGTATGTTGGGAATTATAGAAATATTCATTTCTACAATGATTCTATTGCAACAATTCCGGAAGCTACAATTGAGGCGGTTCGAACAATCAAAAATATTGATACAATAATTCTTGGGGGTTTAGATCGTGGATTGGATTATGGTTTTTTAACTGAATTTCTTGCTGGTACTTCAATAAAAAATTTCATATTCATGGGGAAAGCAGGTGAAAGAATGATGAAATTGATTAAAACAAAAAGCAATAAAAGTCAAAATCTTTTTTTTACTGAAACTCTGGATGATGCTTTTAAGATTATTAAAAGTAATACTGAAGCAGAAAAAGTTTGTTTGTTATCTCCGGCAGCAGCGAGTTATGATGTTTTTAGGGATTTTATTGAAAGGGGAGAAGCATATAAAAAATTAGCAAGAAGTATATAACTCCTTGCTAATTCATTTTAGAATAGAATAGAAACTATTCTTTTTCTTCTTTTTTTACGGTTTTCTTTTTTGTTGTTGGTTTAGCCTTAGGCTTTTTTTCAGTTTTTACTGCTTTTTCAGTTTTTACTGTTTTTTTGGATTTTGGTTCTGTTTTTGGTTTTTCTTTTACTTCATTTTTTGCTACCGTTTTTACTTCTTCAACTTTTTTCTCAGCTTTTTTCTTTGGTGTTGGTTCTGCTTTTTTTACAGTTTCTTTTTTTACGGCAACTTTTTTTATAATTTCTATTACTTTTTTCTTTTTTCTGGGTCTTAAAATCCCGTAAGAGCCCATTATTCTTTTTCCTTTTTTTGTTTTTTTATCGCCTTTTCCCATAACTCCTTGTAGTTTTTTTTATTATTTTCGGGTAAAGATATAAAAAAAATATTAACTACATCAGAAAATATTAAGTCTTAGTGTTTTTAATACCTTAACGATATTTGAAACTGAGTAATGAAAAATGGAAACCTTTAAAAAGGTAAAAATAAAATATCCATTTTTTTAACTCTGCTAACTTCTATCTTTTAAAAATTTCTTTTCAATAACATCAACCATTTTAATAGTATTTCTCATCCAATCAAGTTGTATGTCTATTGATTCTTCTTCGGTAAGATGCCAGTTGATATTAGATTTACGGAGCTTTTCGGAAAGATAATGAAGAGATAATGCTGCTGAAACTGAAATATTAAAACTTTCGGTAAAACCATACATTGGAATTTTTACGAACTCATCAGCATTTTCGATAGCTTCATCAGAAAGTCCTTCGAGTTCGGTACCAAAAACAAGGGCAAATTTTCTATCAAGCGGTAGATTTTCGAGTAAACTATTATTTTTATGAGGACTTGTGGCAACAATTCTATATCCCTCGCTTTTAAGTTTATTTATTGTTGTGATTGTATTTTGCTCTTTATGATTGTGTTTATGTAACGACAACCATTTAGACGATCCCAAAGTAACATTTTCACTCAATACATACTTATTTCTATTTTCAATAATATGAACATCTTGTATTCCAAAACAATCGCAACTTCTTAAAACTGCACTGGCATTATGCGATTGATAAATGTCTTCTAATACTACAGAAATATATTTTGTCCGGAAGTTAATAATATCTTCAAATCTCTGTTTTCTGTTCTCCGAAATAAATTCGGATAAATGTTTAAGAAGTTCTTTTTTTATGGAAATATTGTTTAATAAAGTCATCATTAAAAAAAAACAGATGTAAAAAAGAAATTTTGCGTATTTAGGCTACTTTATAAATTATTGCATTTACATTCATTCCTGCACCAACCGAAGTGAAAACAAAATAATCATCTTTACTATAATGATGATCCTTCAGTTTTCCTCTTGAAAACAGATCAAACATAATAGGTAAAGTGGCAACCGAGTTATTACCAATTTTTTCAATAATCATTGGTAATATATTTTTGGGTATATCATTCTTTTTGATATTGAATAATTTAAAAACCCGATTGAGCATAGCATAATCCATTTTTGCATTTGCCTGATGAATAAACACTTTCTTAACATCATCAATTTTAAGACCAATTTTCTCAATACATTCTTTAACAACTATAGGAACAGTATTTAATGCGTATTCATACAATTTTCTTCCGTTCATTTTAATAAATAATGTATCATCTTTTGAATCAGGATTATAAGTTTTGCCCATTATTAGTAAATATGCAGCTTCAAAAGTATCTGATCGTGTTTTATGTGTCAAAATACCAATTGGCTTATCACTTTCCTTTGATTCGATAACAACAGCACCCGCACCATCAGAATACAACATACTGTCTATATCATGTGGATCTGATACTCGGGAAAGTGTTTCGGCACCTATAACAAGTATTTTTTTTGCATCACCTGATTTAATAAAATAATCAGCTTGAATAACACCCTGCAACCAACCCGGACAACCAAAAGGAAGGTCATAAGCAACGGTATATGGATTTTTAATTTTTAATTTTGCTTTAATCCTTGAAGCAATACTTGGAACAAGATCAACCTTCCTATTATCATCTTTAACATCACCAAAATTATGTGCTACAATAATATAGTCAAGCTCTTCCTTATCAATTTTTGCATTTTTTATTGCTTCATCAGCTGCAAAATATCCAATATCTGATGTTATCAAATTGCTATCAACATATCGTCTTTCTTCGATTTCTGTAATCTGAAGAAATTTTTCAATTATATCTCTATTTTCTTTATCAATCTTATTTCCGGTAGAATCATAAAAAATATTATTTAAAAAATCTATATTCTTAATAATGTTTTTTGGGATATAACTACCTGTACCAGTTATGATTGAAAAATATTTTATATTCATTATTGTGTGTAATTTTTAGAATTTGTAAAAGTATAAAAAGAAATTAGTAATAACATAATATTTGTTTTTATTTATAAATAAAAAAAATTACTTTTGCACCACAAAAATAAAAAATATTATGGTAAAAAAGAAAGACTTAAAAAAGAATAAAACAGAAGAAGGTATAGTTGCATTTGAGGAGGCTTTAAGTAAATCGGAAAAGTTTATTGAAAAAAATCAAAAAGTATTGACAATAATAGTTTCTTCAATAATAGTAATTGTTTTAGCTTATTTCGGATATAATAAATTTTATCTAGCTCCATTAGATAAAGAAGCAAAGTCTCAGATATTTATGGCTGAATCCTATTTCCAGAATGATTCAATTGAAAAAGCTTTATATGGAGATGGAAACTATCTTGGATTTATTGATATAATAGATGAGTACGGTGCAACAAAATCAGCTAGTATAGCTAATTATTATGCCGGACTTTGTTTTATGAAAAAAGGAGATTTTGAAACAGCAATTCACCACTTAAAAAAATATAAAGGTGATGACATGATGGTTTCTTCGATGGCCATTGGAGTTATTGGTGATGCTTATATTGAGCTTAATAATCCGGAAAAAGCTGCAAATTATTACTTGCAAGCTGCAAATAATCATGTTAATGATTTTCTTACTCCGGCGTTCTTATTAAAAGCAGGTTGGGCATACGAAAAGCTTGGTGAATATGACAAAGCTTTAAGGAATTATAAAAGAATAAAAGATAAGTTTAACAAAAGCTACGAAAGCAGAGATATTGAAAAATATATCACCAGGGCTGAAAACAAAAGTAAATCATAAATAATAAAATATAATATTATTATATAAAATACCTGGTCATTTGATCAGGTTTTTTTATTTTTATTGAAGTTTTCATTATTAAATATTTTTAGAGTTAATAAAAGTTCATACTGATGAAAAAAAAACTCAGAATAGTTTTCTTAGGTACTCCCGATTTTGCCGTTGCTTCATTAGAAGCTTTACTAAAGAATGCTTATGATATTGTTGCTGTGATAACAGCTACTGACAAAAAAGCAGGAAGAGGCAGAAAGATTCATTATTCGGATGTTAAAAATTTTGCTATTGATAATAATTTAAAACTTCTTCAACCAAAAAATTTGAAAGACAAAGATTTTCTTAAGCAATTGTCTTTATTAAATGCAAATTTGCAAGTAGTAGTAGCTTTTAGAATGTTACCTGAGGTTGTTTGGCAAATGCCTGAATTTGGAACAATAAACCTCCATGGTTCAATATTACCACAATATAGAGGTGCTGCACCAATAAATCATGCAATAATAAATGGAGAAAAAGAAACCGGAGTTACTACTTTTTTTCTTAACAAAACTATTGATACCGGAAAAATTATCATGAGTGAAAAAACTAAAATTGAAAAAAATGACAATTTTGAAAGTCTTCATGATAAATTAAAAATAATTGGTTCCAGACTTATAGTTAAAACAGTAAAATCAATTGAAGATGGTAAAGTAAATGTTACTGAGCAGAATAAATTATTTTCTGATTCTAATGAGTTAAAATCAGCTTCAAAGATCGACAAAGAATTCTGTCGAATAAAATGGAATAATACTTCTGAAAGAAATTATAACTTTATTCGGGGTTTAAGTCCTTATCCTGCGGCATTTTCATTTCTTTCTTTGCCTGACAATAAAAAGATTCAGATAAAGATATTTGCAGCTAAAGAAGAAAAATCAAATATCAAATTAATTCCCGGGATAATTTATACTGATAATAATAACTATTTGAAAATTTCGTGTACTAATGGATATTTAAATATCCTTGAATTACAACTTGCAGGTAAAAAACGAATGGATATAGTTTCTTTTCTGCGAGGATTTCAAATACCTGAAAATTGCAAAATTCTATAATATCGTAAATAAACAAACATTAGTTCTTAATATCAGTTAGAATAATTACTATTACTCACAATAATATCTAAATATTTATATATAAAATAGTGATTCTACAACTCTTAATTATCATCATATACAAATGTAGAGCTTCTAAAAAGCTTGTATAATAAGCATTTCAGAAGCAAATTATCTTTAGTTATCAACAAAACATAAGATTTATTAACAATTTTGTGGGTTTTGTGTGGTTTTATTTGGATTTTGCTATTATTCACTTATATTTGCATATCATACAAATAAAATAATTAATTATTATTAACCAAAAACCTTAAAACATGAACAAAGCAGAATTAATAGAAGCTATGGCTTCAGACGCTAAACTCACAAAAGCTGATGCTAAAAGAGCATTAGATGCATTTATTGGAGCAACTTCAGGCGCACTAAAAAAAGGTGACAGAGTAGCTTTAGTTGGTTTTGGATCTTTTGGTGTAACTAAAAGAGCTGCTAGAAAAGGTAGAAATCCACAAACAGGAAAAGAAATTAACATTGCTGCTAAAAAAGTAGTAAAATTCAAACCAGGTGCTGACCTTTCAACAATTGTTAAATAGTAAAAATAACTATTAATAAAAGCTCCTCATATTAAGTGAGGGGCTTTTTTTTGCAAAATTTTCAAGGGGAACTAAAATAATCCGGGAATTGATTTTAGAATAAACCGATATGGAAGTTTTACATCATCACCGGCATAATCTATACCAATTCTTTTAGTGATTTTAATTTCATTCTTAGCAATTTTTATGCCTTTATCTTCAAGCCATATTTTATCACCGGAAAGACTTAAACCTGAATGACTAAAATGAATACCCAGGGCTTTGGACACTTTTCCAGGTCCATTTGTTACTTCTTTTGAAAGTTTCTTTTTATTCACCCTTTTTAAAATAATTTATTCACCAAGAGTGGGAAAAATACCCCTTATTAACACAGCATGTGGAATGTTTTCTGCATTTGTAACAATATTAAAAAGCGAATGAATACCATAGCATAAATAAACATAAGCTGTTCCGCCTTTGTAATACATTATTTCCGTACGCTTAGTTCGCTTATCATCATAAGCATGCGATGCTTTATCAGTAATTCCGGCATAAGCTTCAGTTTCGGTGATGATACCTCCAGTGAGCATACCATTAAAATTTGTAAAAAGATATTTTCCTAATAATTCACTGGCTATTTTTACAACATCATCTTTTAAATAAAAGGAAGGTGGAATCTTCATAGATACAATTTATTATTCTAAGTCTAATGTAAATTGTTGTTTCCAGACTAAACTATTATCTTTAAGAGTGTAAATTTTATCATTATCTTTTAACCATTGAATTACACTAATAATTCGATCTTCATTAGAACCTTCAATATGTGTAATAATCTCATCAAGTGTGTATGGTTTTTTCTTCAAAAGTGGTTTAATCTGTTTAACAACATTATCAAATTCAATTTCATTGATATTGATTTTATTTCTTTCTACACAAACATCACATTTCCCACAACGAATTGAATTAGTTTCACCAAAATACGCTAACAAATACTGACTACGACATTTATTATTTGAAGTGGCGTAATCAATAACAGCTCCTACTCTTTTAGAAGCTGAGAATTTCCTGTCATTATAATTTTCTTTGCTTATTAAAATATATTTACGGTCAAATCTTTCGCAACTAAATATTATCTGAGGTTTGTTTTTTTGTGGAATATATGTAATGACTTCATTTTTATGAAGCTGTTGCAGATATTTTTTTACAGATTCAGAATTAATACCGATTCTATTTGCTATTTCAATTTCATTAATATTTATAAAATCACTAAAAACGCCACTATACGATCTCAATATCATTTTAATGAATCCATCATAAAATTTATTCTCAATTTGAAATCTGTAAAGATCTTCTTTATTCAAAAGGAAACGAATTTTGGAAGGAACATCAACAGATTCGTTTAACAAAATATAATCTTCTTTTTCAATGAATTTCAAAGAATTATAAGCTATCAAAGGTGAAAAATTATAATTTTCGCAAAAATCATTAAGGTCAAAATCAAACGCCATATTTTTGCCGCTACCAACAGCTAATTGAAAATAATTTCCCAGTGCCTGATAAACGGCTTTTATAGTATCCCTATCGGGGAATAATGTTTTAAGATTTTGTTTAGAAATAATAAGATCAGCTTTTTCGAAAAGCAAAATTGCATAAGATTGCTTTCCATCGCGTCCTGCACGACCTGCCTCCTGAAAATATGCTTCAAGACTATCAGGAAGATCCATGTGAACAACCAAACGTACATTTGATTTGTCTATTCCCATTCCAAATGCATTTGTTGAAACAATTATTCTTGTCTCTCCTTTCATCCAACTTGTCTGTCGTTTTGATCTGGTTCTTGAATCCAGTCCTGCATGATAATATTCAGAGCTGATTTTATTATTTTTCAGGAATTCGGATATTTCTCTTGTCTTTCGTCTGTTTCTAACATAAATAATTCCTGTTCCCTTGATTTTATTTAATATTCTTAAAAGTCGACCAAATTTATCATCTTCTCGAAAAACAACATAAGTGAGATTTTCTCTCAAAAAGCTTTTTTTAAAAAGATTTTCTTTTTTAAATTCCAGTTTCTGTTGAATATCCCCAACAACTTGTGGAATGGCAGTTGCAGTAAGTGCTAATATTGGAACATTAGGAATTAGTGATCTTACTTCAGCAATTTTTAGATATGAGGGACGAAAATCGTAACCCCATTGCGAAATACAATGAGCCTCATCAACAGCAAGCAAATTAATATTCATATTTTGAATTGCTGATCGAAAATCCGGAGTACTAAGCTTTTCAGGAGAAACATATAAAAATTTCATATCACCATAAAAACAATTATCCATTGCCAGATCAACTTCACCTTTATGCATTCCTGAGTGGATAGCAACTGCTTTGATTCCAATTTTTCTAAGGTTTTCTACCTGATCCTTCATTAAAGCAATAAGAGGAGTAACTACTAAACATAAGCCTTCTTTTGCTAAGGCGGGAACTTGAAAACACACTGATTTTCCCCCTCCTGTGGGTAGTAATGCAAGAGTATCTTTCCCTTCCAAAACGGAATTGATAATATCTTCCTGCATGGGACGAAATTCAGAAAAGCCCCAGTATTTTATCAGTATGTTTTTAATATCCAAAACCTAAGCAGTTTGATTTTTATACGAAGATACGAAATTTTTGTTTATTGTCTGATATCACAAAGTTTGATTATCTTTGATACAAAATTTCATATCAATGAAAACTGATAATAAAATAATAATTACAGAGTTAAAGAATATTCTTTTAGCAAAATTCAAAGAAAACCTGAAAGATGTTGTTTTGTTTGGTTCACAATTATCTGATAAAACTCATCAGGATTCAGATTATGATATTTTAATCATTTTAAAGAAAAAGTCTGATTGGACTATTGAACGAGAAATTTCTGATTTATGTTATGAAGTTGACTTAAAGTATGGAATAATTACTGATACTCACATATTAAGTGAAGCTGAATTAAAAACAGCACGAGGAAAACAACCAATTTTTGTAAATGCTTTAACCAAGGGATTGCACGCATGATAAATGACATAGATAGAAAATCACTAATTGATTATAGACTTCATCAAGCTAATCGAACAGTTTATAATGCAAATTGAAAAAAATATTAAAAGTTAGAAATTTAAGTTTTGACCTTATGGCTAAATTTCGCAGTATAAACGAATCAAAATTATCAGATGGAGTTAAATCTGCATTGAATGCCTTTAATATAGGCTATTCAAAAGTGAATGAAGGAGATTATCTTGGAGCTATTGAATGGTATACAAAGGCTATTGAAATTGCAGGAGGAGAATCTTATTATGGAGCTTTTAATAATAGAGGAATTGCAAAAACTTCGATAATGGATTATGAAGGTGCAATAAAAGATTTTATGGTTTTTATTAAAGTTTTTCAAAATACTAATATTCAGAAAGAAGATGACTTTAATATAGGTGATACATTTGCTAATATAGGTTATTCCTATTTTCAGTTAGGGAAATTTAACGAATCTTTCAAATATTACGAAAAAACTTTAGCAATAAATCCCAATGATAAAGATGCTTTAAACATGATAGAAGAAATTATAAAAAATAAAAATAAAGAAATGGATAAATTAATTAAACTATATTCGGACGAATCATATTATCCGTATTTTAACTATGCAATAAAAAACCTTCAAAAATGGAGAATAAGATATTCAAAAAATGAATACCCAAAGAAAGTTTTGAATAATACTTTATATAAACTATATACTGTGAATTTTATGTGGGATTCTTTAATCAATTTTTATTCTCTTAATAAGGCTCCTTTGGTTTCAGATTATGCATCAGCAAGAGAACTAGTAAGCGATTTTTTTTTAAAATACAAAATAGAAAAAACATTGCCTATATTAGATAAACTGATAGAGAAAAAGACGAAAGTTGCAGGTTTTGATGTTAAAGGATATATAACTAAGTCTGAAAATGCAATAATATATCAAAATAATGAATTTGTTGAAGAATTAGAGTTTACCTTTATTTATTATTATATTGCAAATGAATGTTTATTTAGGTGGTTTGCCCTCAGAATTATAAAAAAAACGAAAATTGAAGCCCTTGGAGATGTCACAGGAAAAAGAACTGCAATTCTTAATAATGGAGAAGTAATAAATGGTGACTCCATCAATAGTTATGAAAAAGCTTTAGATATTCTTGGGGCTTTCGGTGTTAATACTTTAATTAATATAAATTATAAAAAATTTCCCTCTTTTTATTAGCATAAACCATAAAAGCAATTTTGAAAAAGTCTCCAGAGATAGTCTATAAATACCGTAATTGGAAAGACGAACATCATAAAAATGTTCTAAAAAAAAATCAACTATTCTTAGCATCACCAAAGGACTGCAACGATCCTTTTGATTGTAGAATACCCATGAACTTCAATCTTCTAAATTCTAAAGTAAAAATTGATCAATATTTGAAAATTCTAAAAAATGATCATTCAGCACAGCTTATAAAGGAAAACAGAAATATTGAAAAAGAAATACAAATTATTAAAAATAAATTACAAAATAAAATTCACATCATACAAAATGCTGAAGAAGAGAGCTTTATTAAAATACAAAATGAGCATTATGGAATTTTATCTTTAAGTGCTAGGTGGAATAGCATTCTAATGTGGTCTCATTATTCAAATTATCATAATGGATACTGTATTGGGTTTTGGAAGGAAAAACTGGAAAATTCCAATCTTCTTGGAAAAGGTGATTATGTTAAATATAACCCAAACAATAATTTTCCTGAAATTAGTCCGTTGAATAGAGATGTTCAAGAAAGATCTTTTATACAAACACAAACGAAAGCAAATGATTGGTCATATGAGAAGGAATATAGACTAACGAAAGTTAGTTTTCCTGAGCCATACACAAATAATAGTCGGACTAAAACTATTCTTAATGAATATTATGCAGAAATTTTAATAGGTCTTAATATATCACCTATTGATAAATCAAAAATAATCGAAATTGCAAAGCAAAAAAATATTCCTATATACCAGATAATGAAAGTTCCATGGAAATTTAAACTTAAAAGAATTGAAATCAAATAAAAAATCTAATCCATTTTTTGATTTTATTCTTCCACCTTTCTAACTACATCAATAATAGTTCCGTCAACCCATTTGATGGCTGCAACTATTTCGCTTCCAATATTTGGTTTTCCTGGTTTGCCGCAAATTTTTTCAGCTTCATCTTTAAGTTCTTCAATAGTTTTAATTGGAAGCTTGCTGCCTTTTAATTTCTCAATTAAATCTTTACGAAGAGGATTTATCGCGATTCCTCGTTCGGTTACAATTACATCAATAAGTTCGCCGGGGCCGCATATAGTTGTAACTTCATCTTTAATTATAGGAATCCTGTCACGGAAAAGAGGAATAGGTAAAATTGTACATTTTGAGAAAAGACAGTTCTGCCATCCTCCAATTCCATGGAGTAAATATCCGTCGGAATGAGTTACAACATTTGCATTAAAGCTAACATCAACTTCAGTAGCTCCAAGAATTACAACATCAACCATAGATGCAAAATTACCTTTGCTGTGATAATTATAACTTGTAAATGGACTTGTATTTACATGCCCAGGATTTTCGCGCATTGACCTAACTCCTTCAAGATCGAAAGTCTGTCCATCAAGGATATAATCAACATAACCTTCTTCAAGCATTTTAACAGGATACATATTACTTCCTGCTCTTATAAATCTTGCCTTTATTTTACGTTCTTTCAGCATGTCAGCAAAGAAATTTCCAATTGATAAAGCAGTACCACCGGCACCTGCCTGATAAGAAAATCCGTCTTTCACTATTCCTGCTTCATCACAAAATTGTGCAGTCAATTCCGCTATTAAAAGTCTGTCCGGGCTTTTTGTAATTTTAGTTGTACCTGAAATTATTTTTTCGGGTAAACCAACTACATCAACTTTAACAGTATAATCAACATAGTTTCCGTGAATCTGCCATGGAATACAAGGAAATGGAACAAGATTATCTGTAACAACAATTACTTTATCGGCATATTGAGAATCGGCTAAAGCAAATCCTAAAAGACCACATGCTGCAGGACCGTTAACACCGTTTGCATTTCCAAAAGCATCAGCTGTGGGAGCAGCAATTACAGCAATATCTATTTGTACATCACCATCCTGAACAGCAGTATATCTTCCACCATGGGAACGTAAAACGCCTATACCTTTCATCTTTCCCTGAGAACAAAATCTTCCGAGAGCACCGTTCATGCTACCTTCAATTCTGTTTATAGTTCCATCTTCAAGATATTTTATTAATGCTTCCTGACAAGGAAATGAAGCAGAAGGATACCAACGCAAATTCTTAATACCAAGCTCTTTTGCAATATCAAAAATTTGTACTGCAATCAAATCACCATTTCTAAAATGATGATGAGAAGAAATTGTCATTCCGTCTTTTAATCCTGCTTTTATCAATGCTTCTTTAAGACTGGGGACTAATTTATTTCCATCTGCAGGATAATCGGCACAAGTTGGAATTTTGGGAGCAAACTTTCTTCCGGTAGGTCTGAATTTTCCTACACCCTTAAAAGGCACATGTTTTTCACCATTAATTATTGTAGGGACTTCTCTTCCAACAGCATTCTTAACTATTTTATCGTATTTTTTCATCTTTATTTTTTTTCAAATAATTGTTAATAATTTTACTTCTCCATAAGAAATTCTTCTCTCCAGTTTTTAGAAATAAATCCCATATCAATGGCAAGATCAATAGTTGTTTGGGCACGTTTAACAACCGGAGGATCGATCATTTTTGTCCCAAGAGAAACAACGCCAAGACCTTGTTCTTCTGCGATAATAAAGGCATTAACAATTTTTTTGGCTTTTAAAATATCCGCAGCATCCGGAGCAAAATTCTCATGAATAACTTTTATTTGTCGTGGATGAATACATCCCATTCCATCAAAGCCAAGAGATTTTGATTTCAGAACATTTTGCTTTAAAGCTTCCATATCACCAACATCAGAAAAGACTGAATCGATGGCTTGAATGTTTGCAGCCTTTGCGGCATTTACCAACATACTTCTTGCAAAAAATGACTCCTCAGCTTCGTTGGTTCTTTTTGTGTGAATATCAGCGGTATAGTCTTCAAGACCAATTGCAAGAGAAACAATATTATCGGCAGAAGTAGCAATTTCAAAAGATTTAATTACTCCAAGTGCACTCTCAATAATTGGCATTAACCAAATTGGATATTCCAAACCATGTTGTTTTTTTATTTCATCAATACGTTTGTTAACCTGATGAATTTGATCAGCACTCTCACACTTTGGAACCAGTAACAGATTTACATGATGAGGAATAAGATAATTTAGATCAGCCAATCCGAGAGGTATTTGATTAATCCTCACCATACGTTCAGCACCATAAAAATTAACTTGACGAAGCGCATTTCGAACAATCAATTGAGCTTCTGATTTTTTGTTTACTGAAACTGAGTCTTCCAAATCAAGGATAATCCCATTTGGCTTATGAATCCCGGCATTAATCATTAAACTTGGGGAATTACCGGGTAAATATAATCTCGAAAATCTATATCTGTCTTTAGTTGTCTGATATTTATTTTCATCAATCATATCAAGTAGAAACTCCTTTTCGGTCTTTATTAGTTTTTTTATTGCAGCTTCAGCTCTTGCAGCAATTACAAAAGGAAGTGCACCTGCATCTTCGATTTTTAATTTTGCATTTTTAATTTCGAAAAAATCAAGTACTTTGTTAAGTAATTTATTTATTGCATCACCAAATAAAACCTTAACTTTACTCTCGAGTTGGATATCAATTCCATCACTTTCTGTTAATTCAAGAGTGATAAAACAATCAGACCTAACTCTTTTACCTTTGTTTCCGGAAGTTACTATTTTCCCCATTATTTTGTTTTTAAGATTAAAAAAATTTTGATTGCCAAAATTAAAGCAAATTAAACTATTACCAAAGAATTTATTATATAACTTTGTCTTGAAAAACCAATTTATATTTATTAAAATTTATTTCTAAAAATGAAAGCATTAAAACAATTTGGTGGGCTGATATTTCTGATAATAATCCTTTTATCCACTTCTTGTGATAAAGATAAAACAGATCCTGTAATTACTATTCTCGGAGATAACCCCAAAACACTTTGTGTTGATCAAACTTATGAAGATGCCGGAGCTACAGCTCTCGACAATGAAGATGGAGATTTAACAAATCTTATTGAAGTAACAATAAATGTTGATAATTCTCTGCCGGGAACTGGACATGTAAGCTATTCAGTTACTGATAATGCCGGAAATACCGGAACAGCATCAAGAACGGTTGAGGTGATTTATTGTAAGTAACACAGCATTTCAAAACCAACTTTAAATCTAGGGTTACCAACCATATATAGGCTTGGCAACCTATTGCAAAATTGATATTGCATAAGTAGGTTGCTAACCTTCTTTTAGGTTAGTAACCTTTATTAGTTTTATACATTACAATAATTCTTTATTATTTTTCTTTTAAAAACCTAAGGTTACCAATCATATAAAAGCTTGGCAACCTAATGCAAAATCAATACAATATTTTGTATTTTTGCCTGCATGCTAAAAATCCAGCAAAAAAGTAAAAACCTTTATTTTGTTTTGCTTATCAGATTACTGATAGTACTAATATTATTTTCTTTTTCAAGGATTCTTTTTTATTTTTTCAATTTATCATTTTTCTCAGATATTTCAAATATGGAATTCTGGAGGATATTATTTTACGGTATTCGCTTTGATATTTCTGCAATTCTGATTCTTGGCTCTCCTTTTATTATTATGAATATTATTCCTTTAAAAATTAGATATAATAAGATATATCAGAGTTTTGGAAATTTCTTTTTGTATTTTTTCTGTTCGATAGGTTTAGCAGTAAATTTTATTGATATTATTTATTTCAGGTTTATTCTTAAAAGAACTACAGGCGATATTTTTAATTTTCTTGCAAACGAAGAAAGCGAAATATTAAATCTGATACCTAAGTTTTTTATTGATTTTTGGTACATTTTTGTTCTCTGGTTAATTTTTGTTTTTTTACTGATAAAAACATCAAATATTTTCAAAGTCAAACCAAATAGCAACAATTCTAAAAACCTAAAATACTATTTAACAAACACCATAATATTTTTAATTCTTGCATTTTTTACTATTATTGGAATTCGTGGTGGGTTTCAGCTAAAACCTATCAGTCCGATTACAGCAGCACAATATACTTCAATAAAAAACACTCCCTTGATTCTCAATTCAGCATTTTCAATCATCAAAACAATTGATAAAAAAGGAGTGAAAGAAGAACATTTTTTTGAAAATGGAGAAAAGCTAAACTCCATTTATTCTCCAATTCATTATGCAAATAAAATCAAAGAAGATTCAATAAAACTTAATGTTATAATAATTATAATGGAAAGTTTTTCGACTGAACACATTGGAGCATTAAATCGTGAAATAGAAAATGGAGAGTATTTGGGTTATACTCCTTTTTTGGATTCTTTGATAAATGAAAGCCTGGTTTACAAAGGATTTGCAAACGGAAAAAGATCTATCGAAGGAGTTCCTGCAATAGTTGCCGGACTACCAACTTTAATGAATCTTGATTATTTATCTTCGATTTATTCGGGAAATAAAATTAATAGCCTTGCATCTTTATTAAAAGCAAAAGGCTATTCAACTTCGTTTTACCATGGTGGAAATAATGGCACAATGAGTTTTGATGTTTTTGCGGAAATTGCCGGTTACGAAAATTATTTCGGTAGAAACGAATATAATAATGATGATGATTTTGATGGAACATGGGGCATCTTTGATGAAGAATATTTTCAATATTTTGCTAATGAAATTAATGAAAGCAAACAGCCATTTTTTAGTACAATCTTTTCATTATCATCACATCATCCGTACACAATTCCCGAAAAACACAAAGGTAAATTCCGAAAAGGAAATCTCGAAATTCATGAAAGTATTATGTATGCAGACTATTCATTGCAAAAATTCTTTAGGACTGCTTCTGAAATGCCATGGTTCGACAATACACTTTTTGTAATTACCGCTGATCATACTTCTGAGCATTATTTTGATGTGTATCAGACAAGTATTGGAAATTATAAAATTCCAATTATTTTTTATCAAAACAATAGTAAACTAAAAGGCATTAAAAATGAAGTAGCTCAACAAACTGATATAATGCCAACTGTTTTAAATTATATTAATTTTGATGAAGATTATGTAGCTTTCGGTGAGAATGTTTTAGATACAAATATAAATAACTTTGCAATTAATTATTTAAACGGGACTTATCAGATAATAAGAGGAAATTACGTTTTGTATTTTGATGGGAAAAAATCAATTTCTTTATTTAATTACAAATCTGACAAACTACTCAAAAACAATTTATTGAATGAAAAAAGCAAAATTGTAAATGAGATGGAGATATTGGCTAAAGCAATAATTCAACAATATAACTCTCGTTTGATAAACAATAATCTTATTGTAACAAAAGAATAAAAATGCCAAAGAAGAAGATACTTTTTATTATTAATCCAAAATCCGGAATTGGTAAATATAAATTGCTGGCAAGCTATATCGAAAAAGCTCTTGATAAAGACTTCTTTGATTATGATATTTTATATACAAAATTTGCCGGTCATGGAACAGAACTGGCTCAAGAAGCAGTAAGAAAATCTTACAACATAGTTGTGGTTTCGGGAGGTGATGGGACATTAAATGAAATTGCAAAAGCTTTAGTTGGATCTGAGACATTGCTTGGAATTATTCCTGTCGGATCAGGAAATGGGCTTGCTCATCATTTAAAAATTCCGATAAATCCTATTCAGGCAATTGAGATTATCAATAAAACCAAATCTATAACTATTGACACAGCTTATGTTAATAATAATCTTTTTGTTAGTATTGCAGGTGTAGGTTTTGATGCTCTTGTTGCAAAGAAATTCACTAAAGTAAAAAGAAGAGGATTTTTATCATATTTCAAGATTATTGCAAAAGAATATCCTAAATATAAACCACTGAATTATATAATAAATATTGATGGTAAACAATTTGCCAGAAAAGCATTATTTATTAGCTTTGCAAATTCAGATCAGTTTGGGTATAATACTACAATAGCGCCAAAAGCAATAATTGATGACGGAATGATTGATGTGTGTATTGTAAAAAAAATACCGATAATTGAATTGCCTTTTTTGGCGCATCTACTTTATTGGAAACAAATTGACAAATCGAAATTTATTGAGACAATTAAAGGGAAAAAATTTTTAATTGAACAAGAAAAAAAATCAACTGTAAATATTGATGGGGAAGCAGTTAAACTGGAAAAAGATTTAGTTGTGAAAATCAATCCGCTTTCATTGAAAATTATTATTCCTTAAAGCTTAATTTCAATCATTAATAAAAAATAATGTCGAAAAAAAACAAAAATCGAAGCGGTGTAATTTATTCAACCAATCCTGATTTTGAATATAATAATATAAGTGATGAAACTGAAGAAACTCTTCCACCAAAACAACAAAACCTGAGAGTTATGCTTGATAAAAAAGGTCGCGGAGGTAAACAAGTTAGTTTAATTACGGGCTTTGTGGGAAATGATGATGACCTAAAAGGTCTAGGCAAAGTAATAAAATCGAAATGTGGGGTTGGAGGATCTGTTAAGGATGGTGAGATTTTAATTCAGGGAGATTTCAGAGAAAAAATTATGCAGATACTTTTGAAAGAAGGTTATAAAGCGAAGAAATCAGGAGGGTAGATTTTTGAATTCAGATTTGAAATTTCAGAAATAAAAACTAATAAAAACACAAAATATCAAAAACCAACATAAAAAATAATTACAAACATAAATTAATAAAAATGAACTATTTAAAATTAATTTTAACAACAGTACTAATTTCTGCAATAGCAATTTCAGGATTTAGCCAATCCAGCGTAGATGGTAGGATAAATTCCAAAGAGATGCAGAAAATTATTAGCTTGGTAAAAAGCAATTCTGAAACCCAAGCGTTGACAAATGCAATATCTAATAACGAAATTAAAAAGCTGGCAATCAATCGTGAAAACGCTGGAAAAGTAAATCATCTTTTTACAAACAAAGTTGAAACAAAAGGCATCACAAACCAGAAATCATCAGGCAGGTGTTGGCTATTTACAGGCTTAAATACATTGCGACCAATTATCATCAACAAACTAAAACTTAATGAATTTGAATTCTCTGAAAATTATTCTTTTTTCTGGGATCAATTCGAAAAAGCAAATCTTTTTCTCGAAGGGATAATCATGACAAGAGACAAAGCAGATGACGATCGTACAGTTGACTGGTTTTTTAAAGGTCCTATTAATGATGGTGGACAGTGGACTACATTTGCAGGAATAATAACAAAATATGGTTTGGTTCCAAAGTCTGCAATGCCTGAAACTTATCATAGCAGTAATACTTCATGGATGTCGCGAATGATAAAACGCAAGCTTAGAGAAGACGGCGTACGATTACGTGAAATGAATAATAACGGGAAAAATCTTAATGAAATTCGCGAAGAAAAATTAGTTATGCTATCTGACATTTATAAAATGCTTGTTTTTACTCTTGGCGAACCACCAGCAGAATTTACATGGCAATATGAAAATACAGATAAAGTAATCAGCGAAGAAAAAACTTATACTCCGAAACAATTTCTAAATGAATATATTGGTATCGATTTCGGCGAATATGTTATGTTTATGAATGACCCAACCAGACCTTATAATAAACTTTATGAAGTTGAGTTTGACAGAAATCTTGTGGAAGGAAATAACTGGAAATATATCAATCTTCCATCTGATAAAATTAAAGAATTTGCAAAAGCATCAATTATAAATAGCGAAAAAATGTATTTTTCGTGTGATGTTGGGAAACAATTGAATACTGATATTGGAACTCTGGATTTAAACAATTACAATTATGATGATTTGTTTGGTGTAAAATTTGGAATGACAAAAGCAGAAAGAATAAAAACTCATGATAGCGGTTCGTCTCATGGAATGACATTATCAGGTGCAAACATTGATAAAGATGGAAACATTGACAAATGGTTGCTTGAAAATTCCTGGGGGTTAAAAAGGGGTCATAAAGGTTATCTTACAATGACTGATGAATGGTTTGATGAATACATGTTTCGTCTTGTTATAAATAAAAAATATCTTGACAAAAAAACATTAAAAATATTAAAACAAGAACCAACATTACTTCCACCTTGGGATCCAATGTTCGCTCCTGAAAAATAAAAAACTCAAACACCGATCGGTAATAAATTCTGTTCGGTGTTTTTTTTTTACTATTAATTTTTTTTCCTTTTACAGCAAAATATTTATATTTTTGTATAATTAATTTCATCCCAAACTTAAATAACTATGGTAAAATATTTTGGAAATCTGATTAGTAATTGGCTGCTTTCATTGGGTGTAAATGATGCGGTAGCACAAGTTATTACCAATTATACAGCTTTGTTGCTTGTATTTATTTTAGCAATAATTGTATTCTTTATTGCAAGAAAATTATTGTTTCATTTTGTTAGAATATTTGTAAAAAGGTCAAAAACTAATTGGGATGATATTTTGGCAGATAAAAAAGTTTTCAATCGTCTGGCATATTTAGCGCCTGCTTTTGTTATAAACATTCTCACTCCTGTGGTTTTGCCTGCTTATCCACAAACTGCCGAATTTATTCAGTTGGTATTAAATATTTACATAATAATAATTGCTCTGTTATTTTTTCAATCTTTATTAAATGCTTTCAATCAAATTTATCAAGGTTTTGAAATTGCAAAATCCAAACCAATTAAAGGATATATTCAAATAGTTTTGACTATTCTATATTTGATTGGAGGAATAGTAATTGTTTCTCTACTTGCCGGGAAATCTCCAATGGCTTTGTTTGTTGGATTGGGAACTATTTCGGCTGTTTTGATGTTGGTTTTCAAAGACTCGATTCTTGGACTGGTAGGAGGAATACAACTTTCGTCCAATGAAATGATTAAGATCGGTGATTGGATATCAATGCCAAAATATGGAGCTGATGGAAATGTTACTGATATTACACTGACAACTGTAAAAGTTCAGAATTGGGATAAAACAATCACGACTGTTCCTACATATGCCTTGGTTACAGATTATTTTAAAAACTGGCGAGGAATGGAAGAATCGGGTGGAAGAAGGATTAAACGTTCAATTAACATTGATATGCAAAGTGTAAAATTTTGTACCCCGGAGATGCTTGAGCGTTATAAAAAATTTCAATCGGTTTCGGAGTATGTTGATAAACGTGACAAAGAGATTTCGGGATATAATACTAAAAATAATATTGATAATTCGATTCTGGTTAACGGAAGAAGACAAACAAATATTGGTATTTTCAGAGAATACTTAAAATCGTATTTATCGAATAATCCTCGTGTAAATATGGATATGACTTTCCTGGTCAGGCATCTTCAACCAACAGAATTTGGAATTCCTATTGAAGTATATTTTTTTAGCAAACGACAAGAATGGGCTATTTATGAAGATATTCAAGCCGATGTGTTTGATCATATTTTGGCTGTTATTCCGCACTTTGATCTTAAAATCTTCCAGAATCCTTCAGGTGCAGATTTTGTTAAAGTATTTGAAAAGTAGAGATCAACGGATTATTTACGAATACTTGCTGCAAAGCTGACAATTCTACCTTTTAGAAATTTTCTCAAATGCAATTTTAAACCACTCTGTATACTTTTCTGGATGGGTTTTTATTTCTTCTTTTAGGATTTCAGGATTTACAAATTTCCATTCGGCAACTTCATCAGGATTAATTTCCGGTTTACCATCAAATTCACCAAAAAAAACATGATCGAATTCATGCTCCAATAATCCATCTCCAACATCAGCTTTGTATAAAAAAGAAAACTCTTCTTTCAATTTACAATCAAATCCCATTTCTTCTTTTAATCTTCTGTGAGCTGCTTCTTCAGTAGTTTCGTTTATTCTTGGATGACTGCAACAGGCATTAGTCCATAAACCCTGAGAGTGATATTTTGAAAAAGCTCTTCTGTGTAGCATCATTTCCTTATTCGAGTTGTATATAAAAACAGAAAAAGCTCTGTGAAGAACTCCTTTTTCATGAGCTTGCATTTTTTCCATTGTCCCAAGGGAATTATCATTTTTATCAACTAAAACAACTTCTTCTTTATCCATAATAATTTTTTTCAATTAATTGCAAAATTAATATTTTATACATTTAAGGATTCTATAAGTTAGCAGCACAGAATATTTATTTAAAATTAAAATAACTTAGGACAATTGGTATAATTATTTATCGAGAAAAAAATCTATAATTGTTTATAAATCAAACCAGGAATAATTCTAATCAAGAATGCAATAATACTCCAGCGGCGTGTAATATATGCAATGTCTTTTTTTCGTTTTATTGATGTGAGAATTTGCTTTGCTGCTTTTGCCGGACTTGCAACCCAAAATTTAATATCTGCTTTTGCCATTTTTGTGTCAACAAAACCGGGTCTGATATCTGTGATTGTTATTGAAAGTTTATTATGATGAGAGTTTTGTCTTAAGCCTTCCAGATATTTTATTTGGAAAGATTTTGTGGCTGAATATGATAATCCTTCTCTGCTTCCTCGTAATCCTGAGATTGATGTTATTCCTGCTAAATGACCGTATCCTTGTTTTTTGAAATAATTAAAACCCCAGCAGGCAATTTCCGCGAAACCATTTATATTGACATCTAAAGTATTTTTTTCAATTTCAAAAATTAATTCAGGATTGAACTCGCCGGTGCCTGAACTAATTATCAATAAATCTAAACTTCCAAGTTTAGCAGTAAATTCATCAAGTTTGTCAGAATTATTGTCTTTTGAAACATCAAAACATTTATAAAAAATATTGTCAGGATATTTGTTTTTAATATCCGACAGCAGATTTTCTCTTCTGCCTGTAACACCAACTAAATAATTTTTATTTACAAGCTGAATTGCAAGTTCTTTGCCGATTCCTGAAGTAGCGCCAACGATTATTGCTTTTTTCATTATCTTTTTCTTAGAATATCAAAAGCGCAAAGATAACCACTAAATATTGCACCTGAAAATCCTCCTCCTGTTTTTGTCCAAGCTGACGCAAAATGTAGGTTTTCTATTGATTTGATTTTTTTAAGAATAACATTTTCCGGTGTTTGTGCAAAACCATAAACTGCTCCCTGCGGATTTAAAGTGTATCTTTCAACAGTTTTTGAAGTGCCAACTTCGTAGTATTCAATGGCATTTTTAAAACCCGGAATAAGTTTTTCTAATCTTTCGATGAATATGCGGGCTACTTTTTCCTTTTTTGCTTTATATTTCTTTTTGTCAAGATTATCCCAATCAAAAGTATAATCAATACAACAAACAGCTCCGATACTTTTTCCTTTAGGAGCAAGAGCAGAATCAATCTGACTGTAATCAACGAAAGTAAAACTACGTTTATCAAAATCACTTTGATTATTCTTGAGGATATCAGCTTGTGATTTTACCGAATCATCATAAATAAAAGTTGAATAATATTTGCTTCCTATATTTTTCAAAGGAGTGTTAAAACCAAAATAAATTGTAAGGAGAGAAGCACCGGGTTTTCTTTTTGCTATTTCATTTTGAAGATTTTCTCCAAATTCTTTTGGAAGCATATTTTTTGCAATATTAGGAATTGCAGCATTAGCAATAATTTCATCAGAAAAAGCATTCTTAGTCTCAGTTTTATTATTTGTTTTATGATAAACAACACCAACAGCTTTATTTTCTTTTGTAATAATTTTGCTTACAGTATTTTTTAAAAGTACTTCTCCACCATTAATTTTGATAAATTCAGAAAGATAATTTGAGAGTTTCTGTGAACCTCCTTTTATAAAATTTCCTCCACCTGCGAAATAACTTCCTTGTGCAACCGAATAATAACTAAGCGACAAAGTGTATGGATTATCGTGAAAATAACCAAGATTGCCCAGTAAAATAAGTTTGAGGTTTTCATCCTTTATTATTGAATCAAGGAATTCGCCAAGATTTTTTTCTTTTTCTTCTTCTTTATTTTTTTGATTTGCATTTAAAATCCTGTCAAAATATGCATTAATTCCTGCTTCCTCTTTTGGAAATATTTCAATCAGCTTTTTTGTTGCTTTATCAGGATTATGAGGCATTACAAAATCATAATTACTATTTATGAAACGATAAAACTCAGGCACTTTCAAAAACTCAACTTCATCAAAAACCCCTAGGTCGCGGAAAATTTTTGTTTTCATGTCTTTGGCATGTAATCCGTCCATCTCGTGAAGTCCGACTTCCATTGTAAAATCTTTGCGCTCGAAAGTAGTTGCACATCCACCCGTTCGATCATGCTGTTCAATCAATAAAACTTTTCTCCCGGATTTTGAAAGTTTTGCTCCTGCAGTTAATCCTCCCAGTCCGGCACCAATAATTATTATATCGTATTTCATTTTGAACTATATTATTGATTATTGTTTGTTGTTTATTGAGTATTTTTTCAAAGAAGAAGCACTTAACGTTAAGTAATTTTAAATGCAAATTAGATCCCTTAATTCTCAGGGATTGGATACCTTTCATATTTAAGAGTTCTGTCAAACAAATACCTGTAAGTTATGTAATGTTTAGAAGGAACGGCTCCTATTGAAACCCATATTTTTCTCATCTTTGGATTAAAATCACCAACCCATGAAAACTCAACTTCAGTATAATGAGTCTTACGATTGAATACTTGTTTTACTTGCCACATCATAGCTGATTCAATTCCAAGGTTTTGAAATTGAGGGATAACACCCATTAGCACACTTCTTGCTCTGGTTATTGTTTTTGTATTTTTGAGATATAAAAACTTCAACATATTCCAGAGATTCATTTTCCCGTTCATGTGTTTTAAAATCATGTTTACATCAGGGTACATAAGGAAAACAGCGATTGGTTTTTTCTTATAATAAGCAAGCCAGATAAATTCTTCATCAATTATAGCTTTTCCTTTTTTAATAGTATTTTTAATATATTCCGGTTTTAATGGCTCAAAGTTTTCTTTAAAAGATGCCCAGGCAATATTAAAAGCTTCAGCAAAATCCTCAACTAATTCATCCTGATCTTTCCACGAAAAATGCCTGAATTCGTAACCGGGTTTTTTTGCTACCCATTCAGCAATTTTCATAAAACGACTTTTTAAATTTTCCTTTAAATTAAAATGAAAACCTTCTTGTTTGTAAAAAGTTTTAAATCCATAAGATTCAAAAAGATTCTGATAATATGGATGATTATAATTTACCTCGTAAGTAGGATGTGTGAAACCTTCAACAAGCAGACCCCAGTAACCATCGGGTTCGCCGAAGTTAATGGGACCGTTCATAGCTTCAATACCTTTTTCTTTTAACCATTGTTTGGCTGTATCGAAAAGTAAAAATGCTGCTTCTTTATCATTAATACATTCAAAAAATCCAATACCTCCTGTGCTCTGATCATATAATTTTGAAGTTTTATTATCAATAAATGCAGCAATACGACCTATAAGATTATTATTTTCATCTTTTAATATCCAACGTTCAGCTTCTCCATGATGATAATAAGTATTTATTGCCGGGTCGAAAATATTATTTATTTCTTTGTCTAAAGGGCAAACCCATACATTGTCATTTTTATACAAGATTTTCGCTGTTTTTAAAAACTCCTTTTTCGTTTTTTTATCAAAGACTTTTGTAATATTGAAATGCATAAATGTTTAAATATTATAATGCTATAATTTTTTTTATTAGGCTAAAATGCTTTTTGTTTGAAATAAATTTGTTCCATTAAATCAGTATATTTAACTTCAATAAACTTGCGTTTAAGTTTTAGCGTTGGAGATAGTTCTCCATTCATTGGTGACCATTCGTCAGGCACTAACTTAAATCTTTTTATTCTTTCAGAATCATTAAGTAATTTATTGAATTTTTGAATTTCTGTATTAAAAATTTCCAAAATTTTGGGTAATTGAATAAGCTCATCTTTGTTTTGGAACTGAATGTTCTCAATTTTGCACCATTCTTTTAAAAAAGTAAAGTCTGGCGAAATTAATGCACTGGCGAATTTCTCGTTCTCACCAATTACCATCGATTGTTCAATAAATGTTGATTCTTTTAATTTATTTTCGATGGGTTGTGGAGCAACAAATTTCCCATTTGAAAGTTTAAAGATTTCTTTTTTCCTGTCGGTTACTTTAAGGAAATTATCTTTGTCCCACAAACCGATATCTCCGGTGTGAAACCAACCATCTTTATCAAAAACTGACTCTGTAAGATTTGGGTCTTTGTAGTAACCCAACATAACATTATGTCCTTTGCATAAAATTTCGCCGTCGTCGCTAAGTTTTACATTAACTCCTTCAATTGGAATTCCTACAGTTCCAAGCTTAACCTTATTTTTTTCCATGCGGTTTATTGTGATGATTGGAGATGTTTCTGTAAGTCCGTACATATTAATGACTTTAATCCCTGCAGCCCAGAAAATTCTTTCTAAACGTTCTTGCAAGCTGGCTCCTCCGCAACCGGCCATTTTTACATTCCCACCAAGAGCTTCTCTCCATTTTGAAAAAATAAGTTTGTCGGCAATTTTAAGTTTTCTTTCGTAAAACCATCCATTTCTGCCGTAAGGTTTATATCTTAAGCCGAGTTTTACAGCCCAAAAGAAAAGTGATTTTTTTATACCGTTTAGTTTTTTTCCTTTGGCGATTACTGTGTCATAAACTTTTTCTAAAATTCTGGGAACAGTATCAAAACCGTGAGGTTTTATTTCCTGCATATTTAATGCAATCATACCCATATTTTCGGCGTAATAAATGCTGGTGCCTGAATATTGTGTTTGGAAATTTCCCATCATCCCTCCAACATGACAAAGAGGTAGAATGCTTAAATATCTTTCGTCAGGTTTCATGCCGAAAATTTCGGAAGCTGCCTTAAAATTCTTCACACGGTTATTGTGCGATAACATCACACCTTTCGAAGTGCCTGTTGTTCCTGAAGTATAAATAAGTGTAGAAAAATCATCGGGACTAATAGTCTTTTTGATTTTCTCAACTTCTTTTTTGAAATAGACTTCACTTTTTTTGCCAAGGTCAATTATTTCACTCCAGTGTTTAACATTTTTAATATCATTAAAAGAGTAAATATTTTCAATATTCTTAGCATTTTTAGCAGGAGTTTTTATTTTATAATAAAGATTATCATCGGAAACAATAATAATCCTTGCATCCGAATGTTTAATAATATTTTCATATTCTGTTGGATTTAATGAAGTGAAAACCGGAACATGAACAACACCAATCATAGACATTCCCATATCTACAAAATTCCATTCCGGACGATTATTGGTTATGGTTAAAATTTTATCACCCTTTTTAAAACCAAGTGCTAAAAGACCGTAACTAAAAAAATAAGATTGCTCTATATAATTCTGAGTGCTGTATTTTTTCCATACGCCTTTTTCTTTTGCAACAAAGACATCATCTTTAATGAAGTTTTCCTTATATCTGTTAAGAAGATCAAAAGTCCTGCTTATTTTCATTGATTTTTATTTTTGCGGATATTTCCCTTAAAGATGTAAAGGTAAACAATTATTAATTTCCCCGTAAGGGATTTATTATTGTAGAAAATAATGAAACTGGAAAATAAAATCTCTGTAGGAGATTTATAAAATAATTTCAAGTATTTATAAAACCGCTATTTTTGCATGAATTTAGTTCAAAACTGAAACTTTAGGCATTTTAGGCACTTCAAACTTTAGGCAATTATATTACGATTAAAAGTACCCTGATCCATCCCAACAATGAGTGCAAAGTTTTTCTTTTGGAAGCCCAATAGCTTCAACCAGATCCTCAAGCTTTTGAAATTTTAGGGATGTAAGATCAAGATTCTTCCTGATACGTTCTACCATTGCATGATATTTTTCATTGTTACTGTCAGAATAATCTTTCATGTCAACATTTTCTTTTCCTTCAAGCTGCTTAACTGCTTTATGAGTTGCCAGATCGAGATTAGACCTTGATCTGCTGAAATTTAAAAAGTCGCATGGATAAGTAAGAGGTGGACAGGCAATTCGCATGTGAACTTCCTTAATTCCCGCACTATGCAGATCGTGAACATTACCTTTTAGTTGGGTTCCCCTAACTATGGAATCATCAAGAAAAACACCTTTGTTATTTTTTATTACTGCATTATTGGGAAGTAGTTTCATTTTGGCAACAAGATTACGCATATTTTGATTTTGTGGCATAAAACTACGTGGCCAGGTTGGAGTATATTTTGAATATGGTCGTTTTAGAGGTACATGTCTTTCGTTGCTGTATCCCATTGCATGACCAATGCCGGAATCGGGAATGCCGGCAGCAAAATCTACTTCAATATTATCATCTTTTGCCAATTTTGCACCACATCTGTAACGGCACTCATCCACATTAATATTTTCGTAAAACGATGGCGGATAGCCGTAATAAACCCAAAGAAATGCACAGATTTTAAGGTCTTTATTTGGTTCTCGTAATTGTTCATGACCATCTGCAGTAATTCTTACAATTTCTCCCGGACCTAAATATTTGTCAATTTCGTAGCCGAGATTCGGAAACGAACATGTTTCAAAAGTAGCTGCAAATGCATCTTTCTTTTTCCCGATAATTATTGGAGTTCTGCCAAGTTTGTCACGGGCAGCAATTAAGCAATTATTCGTAATTATTAACAATGAACATGATCCTTTTATGCTGTCGAAAACATTCTCAATTCCTGAAACAAAATCTTCTTTTTCAGCAATAAGCATGGCTACCAATTCTGTTGGATTGGTTGTACCCTGGCTTGTTTCCGAAAAAGTCCTGTGCTGTTTCAAAAATCGTTTTTCAAGTTCATCAATATTTACGATTTTACAAACCGTGGCTACAGCAAATTTACCAAGATGAGAAGTTACCTGAATGGGTTGTGCATCAGTATCGCTGATAACACCAATACCAATTTTGCCTGAAAAGTTTTCTATTGCACTTTCAAATTTATTTCTGAAATAACTGTTTTCTAAGTTATGGATTTTTCGTTGAAAACCCTTTTCTTTTGAAAAGAAAGTCATTCCGGCTCTTTTTGTGCCGAGATGAGAATGATAATCAGTACCGTAAAATACATCTGATACACAATCCTCTTTTGAAATACTACCAAAAAATCCACTCATATTTTATTTGTTTATATTTAGGAAAGCGAAAATATAATAATAAGCATTCAGAAAAAAAAAGTGTTAATAAATGTCGTGATTTGTTGAAAGGTTTTAGCTTGCTTAGCTAATAACTTTTTGAAATGGGGAAATAGAATTATTATTATACCAGTAGGTTGCTAACCTTTTTTTAGGTTAGTAACCTTATAATTATTGAAAAATGGGAAATTATTATGGGGGATAGGGGGAATAATGGGAATAGGGGAAATATGGGAATAGGAGAAATAGGGGAAATAAAGAGAAAAAGAAGAATCAATAGGTACTACTTTTAGTTTTATGGAAAATATGAAGGAATCTCCATTATTCCATTATTTCCTAATAGCTTCTTTAACTTCTTTCATTTTTTCGTTAGGAATGCAAAGTGAAAGCACATAATGTTTTATTTTCCAGATATTTTTTGAATTTTGTAATATTCCGGAACCACGACAAGTGCCCATGTGAGTTTCGAGAAGCTCATCAAACCAGGCAAGGTTTCCATTATCGGAAATGTAAAAATTGCGCGATATTGCTTTGAAATCCCAAGCCTTTCCTTTATCAAAATATGGTTTACAAAAGTTTTTAAATTCAGAGGTTGTCCAAATCTCGGAAGCATCAGTACCAATATAAATTCCATTTGAGTCCATTGTGTTTATGTATGCATCAAGGTTTACGTCTGCAGCATTTTTATGCCATTGATCCATAATTTTGTTTAGCTCAATTTTAGTTTGTGTTATTTCTTCTTTTGTGATTTTTTGTTTTGTGCAAGCAGTGAGAATTGTTAGGATTATGATGATGATTGTGATTTTTTTCATGATAAATTTTTTTGGTTTAATATTTTTTAAAGATAGAGATTGTTTGGGGAAATTGGGTGGTAAAATACACAAAAGGATTCTTTAATAAAATTGTTTTGTATTTAGAATTGTTTAATTAATATTCTTATAAATAAAATGTAACTTTACAGTAATTAATATAATAAAGAATTTATGATATTAATTATTAGCCTTCTGAGTTTTAACAATAATATTAAGTATAGTATTTATTAAATAAAAATGAAAAATTGATGTACTATATTTTGCCCGCAAAATATCAATTAAGTACTTGTTTTTTAATACTTTTTCTATATTGTTAGTGTCAAGGTAATAAAATACTACAGAAAGAAAACGACTTATGAAATTACCAATTGGGAAATTAGTTGGAAAACAGATAAATGATTTATTTGAAAAATCTATCAAGTATCACATTGACATATTCTATAAAACACTTGAAGAATATGAACCAATACAATTGTATAGTAATTGGAGGTCAATTGTAAGGTCTATTGATGAGCTGATTAATATTCCATTGGAGCTTGATAATGAAAAAGACATCCAGAAGTTTCTTGACTTGAATTATAATTTTTTAAATAAAATCAATTTGCTGCCATTAAAAGAAGTTTTATATTTATTGGAAAATAAATTTGATAAAAACGTATCGACACGCTTTCTCCAATTATCAATGATGTGTAGTAGTATTAATGAATCTTTTAAATCAAATGGAATATTTCAACAACAAGGAACAGGATTGAACTTATCTTCTACATCAAATAGTTTAGCATATCTGCAATCTCGAAGAACGTATTATGTTACAACTTTAAATTTAATTCCGAAAATAGCAAAAGGTTCTAAAATTGTTTCATACATCGATACTTTGAATTACTTTCAATATACTTTGGATAGTTGTTTGGTTGGCATAACAACTGCATACTACACTTTGCTTTTTAACTATTGTTTGCCTGATTTTGAAATGGAATCAGATGGAACTATTGCGAAAAGAAATTTTGAATATGACCATTTAGAAGGTTTTTTTCTTGAACCAGAAAGGCTTTCATTACTTGACCAAATAGAATTACGCCCTGATATTGTAAAAGTTAAGACTTTATTACCAAAATCCAAAAACAAAATATTCTCATATAGTGAGATTGCTGATACTATGTCGTTGTTTGAAGGAGCATTCGATAAATATAAAATAAAAGACAATATCGAATTTAAGGAGCTTAACTTATTATTTCATGATATTGCAATTTACTTGAAAGACGATTTTAATGTAATTATTGAAAAATCAGACTTTCAAAAAATCAGCATGAAATATAAGTCTATCGTTTTAATAATTGAGCAAAATGATTACTTCGAAAATCTTAATAGCTATGCTCCCTTTCAAAAAGTAGAAAACACTTATTATTCAACTGTTGTTTTATTATCACGATTTGCTTACCGTACATTATCTCAGTCTCTTTTGAAAAACAGATCATTTCAAATTAATTCAGGTTTTATTTTTGAAGATAGAACATCAAAAATTCTTAAGAAAAAGGGATTTATACCTACTGATATAAAGAGAATTAATCATAAAGAATTCGATTTGATTACGATAAAGAGAAATAAGGTCTACAATTTTCAATGCAAAAATAATTACATAGATATTTCAAGAGTAAACTATAATTACAAATTGATTGGTCGCTTTAATAATCGTCTTTGTCGATATTATGAAAAAGCATTGGAAAAGGAAGAAAATAGAGAGAAACTGATTGCAAAAAAAACAGGAATTGCGGATATTGAGCATTTTATACTATCCAGATTTCCTGTTATAAGTAGAAATAAAAGGATTATTAATTTTTCAGATTTGAATAAATGGAGATGAAAGCACAGCTACTAACAAGTAAGTCGATACTTACATATTAGAGTATAGTTATTCACAATAATTGAGTTAAAATAAAATAATGAAACAATATCAGGCGGGATACATACTAGACAGTATTAATGAAACTTTAAATGGAAAAGACTTTGAAGACAGCAAAATAACTGGACTTCTCAAGTATATATCATGCTTTGACCTTGAGACAACAACAAACATCGACAAGAAATTAGAGAATCCCTTTGTTTTGGTTATTCACAACTTAATTTCAAAGGGAATACCTACCCGACCAAGCATTTTTATTGAGAAAGAATTTTCAACTGCTTTTGGAAAATCACATTTAGACACTTCTGACTTTGCCGAACAACTTGGCAACTTAAATTATTTACCAAACTTCACAGACGAAGAACAGCAAAGTATTTTTGCTGCAATGCATGTAATTGAACCACGTTTGAAATTAATAGAAAGCAATTATGCGCCTAAACTTGGGAGCAACTTTGAAAATAATTTTCTTTTTAAATATTTGCCTTCACAAAACCTAGAATTTTTATCCCAGCTTTTTGAATCTCAGCGAAAAATAAACACCATTGTAAAACCCGAGGCAGCAAAAGACTTTCATTCGCAGAAAGTGGACTTTTCTCTTGAGTTTCCGTACTTACAAGAAAATCCTTATACACTGTACAGTGAAAAAAAGATTACTTACTACAATACTGGTTTAATCGTTGAGATTGATGGTTCACACCATGCTCAAATACCTCAAAAAATCTTAGATACCCAAAGAGATGATGCAGTAAAAGAAATCCATTGGCAACCAAAAAGGATTATAGATTTTAAGAAAACGGATTTTGCAGAATGGATAAATACGATTTCTTCACTAAAAATTATCAAGAATAACTACAATAAAAAGATTGAAGGGAACTGGTTAACTATTCTTCAATTGACATTATCTCCTTTTGCAATTGCAAGAGTTCAGAAAACAATTATAGAACTCATTCTTTCAAACAACCTTAGCTTAAAGAAAAAACGATGGAATATTTTAGCTATTGAAAGAGATGTTCCTTGCGTGAACATCGCAATAGAGGATTTGAAACAACAATTTCAAAATCTATATTCTCTTTCAAATGTTGAAATTAAATTTCCTGTAATCAATCTCAAAATTCTAACTACAAAAGAATTTGCTGAATCTGGTTTGCAAAATACAGAAACGGAAATGATAGAATTGTTTTCGTCAAATGACAATTTTGATTTGATAATTGATGTTTCAATGCTTCGAAGAAGCGGTATTGAAAAGAATGAAACAAATTTTAAAGCCAATTGTGTTGCAACAATCCGTTCAATTCATTACATAAACTCTGAAAGAAAAATTTACACATCTGACTTTATTGATTACAGAGAAGTGACTAAAAAGTCAGAAAACGAAACCTACTTTGAATTTCCTGACACAAAAATATGTTTGACTTATTTTCTTCAAAATATATTCAGAAAAAAAGAATTCAGAGCAGGACAATTACCAATTTTGAATCGTGCCTTGCAAGGGAAAAGCGTAATAGGACTTCTACCTACTGGAGGCGGAAAATCTTTGACTTATCAATTAGCGTCAATGTTACAGCCAGGTGTTACGATAGTGATTGACCCAATCAAATCGTTGATGCAAGACCAATTCGACAACCTTTTAAAAAACGGAATAGATTGTTGCAATTATATTAACTCAAAATTAAGCCGAGAAGAAAAAGAAGCTGCAACAAGTCAAGTTATAGAAAGTAAAGTGATCTTCTCTTTTGTTTCGCCAGAACGATTACAGATTGAAGCATTCAGAATTTCACTAAAAGAGATGCACAAAAACAAAGTGTATTTTAGCTATTGCGTGATTGATGAAGTGCATTGCGTTTCAGAGTGGGGTCACGATTTCAGAACATCATATCTAAGTTTAGGAAGAAATGTAATTGAGTTTTGCAAAACGAAAAACAAAAACTTTATTCCAATCTTTGGCTTAACAGCCACAGCATCTTTTGATGTTCTTTCTGATGTTGAAAGGGAATTATCAGGCAACGGTCTTACAGACATTGACACAGATGCAATCGTAAGATTTGAAAACACGAACAGAGTTGAACTTCAATATCAGATTATAAATGTTGATGTAGATTTTGAAAGAGATAAAAATTTTAAACCAAAATTCAAAGACGGGGAAATAATTGCGCTTCCTGTTCAGCCTATAAAGACAAATATTAAAAAAGCAACTGCATTAGAGAAGCAAAAGCAATTGCAAATAATTCTTGATAAGATTCCTTCAAACATTTCTCAATTTAATGAGCAATCTGAAACAATAATTGAATGGACAAAAGACAGGTTTTCAACAGAAGAAGCAGAAAATAGAAATATCAGAATTGAAAACTTTGAATCTGAAAAGTTTTTTGATGAAACTAACAGCAACGGAGGTATAATATTTTGCCCACACAGAACTTGGCTTTTTGGTGTAACAGATAAATTCAAGTGGGATAAATATTCAGAAGATATTTTAGACGACAACGAAAAAGTAATTCACAAGAAAGGTGCGATTGTTAAAGACGAAAACAATAATAAAGTTAAGCTTCCTCCTGACCAACACAAAGCTGTTGCAGATTGTATCAATAAAGAAAACATCAAAGTTGGAATTTTTATGGGAAGTTCTGACGAAGATGAAAGTGTAGGAAAGGAAATTGAAGCGGAATCTTTTGAAAACCAGAGAAGATTCATAAACAACGAACAAAATTTAATGGTTGCTACAAAAGCATTTGGAATGGGAATAGACAAACCAAATGTTCGTTTTACAATTCACTTTAACATTCCAAGTTCAATTGAAAGTTTTGTACAAGAGGCAGGTAGAGCAGGCAGAGATAGAAAGGTAGCACTTTCAACAATCCTATTCAATCAACAGGAAGTCTTAATTTTCAATCAGGAATTCTTAGACGAACTTAACCCAAAACTTTCAGCAGACACGTTCAAACTTTTAAAGCAATTCAAGAATCAAAAATTTAATAAAGAAGAAATTCCTACTGTATTAAAAGCAATCGACAACGAAGAACTGATACAACACGAAAAGGAAATTCTTGAAAACGCAGGAACAATATTTATTGACAAAGACAATTTACTTTTCTTTCACAGCAACTCTTTCAAAGGACAGGCAAAAGAAATGGTTGTAATAAATGAATTGCTACAAGAAATTCTGTTACCGAATACCACAACCCTTTGGCATATTGCTGAAAAAATAAATGATGAAGTTGGAGAAGAGGGAATACGTTTGAGTATATTCCAAAATTATTTGAATGTCTTTAATAAAGAAGGAGGCAAAATTGGTGCAATCAATTTAGTAAATCTCAATCGTAGTTTTTACAATATTGTTTGTAGTCAAGAATATTCAAATCAAATTATTAATTTGGTTATTGCAGAATTTCAAGAAAAACACTTAATGTTTAATGATGTTGTAAAATTGAAACATTGGTTGCAATTAAATGTTCAAGGAACTTCGGAGGAGGGAATAGAAAAGCGATTAAACAAAATTGATTATCAGCAAGAAGTTAAACCAGAAATTGTAATTCCCTTTGCAAATAAATATGCAGACGAGGACATATATATTGAAGAGTTATTAATTTTAATAAACAGAAATACCAATACAGGTTTTTCAAAAGAGGAAATTAAGAAATTTCTAAAGGATATATATAATTTTGACCAGTTCATTAAAAATCTTGAAGAAGCAAGACCACAGTATATTTTAGCCGAAAATAAAGATGAAACTGGCAAATTGAAACAACTCTTTTACAGCCCAAGAGTTAAAGCAGATACAGACAAAGCAATTTTCCGTTTAGCATCAATCGGAATTGTAGACGACTATACAGTTGATTACAATAAGAAAAGTTACACCGTTTTCATCACCAAGAAAACCGATGATGAATATATTGAACAACTAAAAGTTTTCATGCGGAAATATTATTCTGCAAACCGAGTTGATTCCGAAATTGAAAGAGTTTTGGAACACGAAGGCGATACGATTCTTCAAAAGTGTTTATTATTCCTCACAGAATTTGTTTATAAAGAGATTGAAGCAAAGCGTTTGCGTTCAATTGAAGATATGATTCTTGCTTGTCAGATTGGTTTGCAAGACAATGGCAATGAGGAATTGAAGGACTTTATTTATTTGTACTTCAATTCAAAGTATGCTAAAGAGAATCACGAAATAAAAGGCAAACCTTATTCGTTGACATTAGATACAGACAATGCAAAAGAATATACCTTTGAGATTGTTTGGAAATTTATTAAGGCAACTATAATTGACCCAAGCGGTGCACAAAAGGATAATACAAAACATTTACGAGGTGCATCTTTGCGTCTTTTAAGAACAGAGCCCAAGAACGGAGCATTGCTTTTACTCAAAGCGTATTCGCTTTTCGTTTTAGGAATCGGAAAGAATAAAAGCATTAAAGCCGAAGCAAGAGAAAGTTTGACTTTAGGTTTCAAACTGTTCAAAGCAAAATATAAAGAACTTACTTTTGAGCAATTGGCTTCAAATATTGAACAGTATAAACTAGAAATCATAAATAATGCAAATAATACCAAAGAGGTAGAAGCTATTTTGAACATTATTGTTGAAGAATTATATTTAGAGTTCCACAAAGATTGGTTAAAAAGTTTTAATCAGAAATACTTAAAAGGCTATGATAGATAAAAAAAACACAGAAATGCATTCATCACTTTTCGAGTTGCAAAAAGAATTAAATGATTTAAAATCTGCAAAACAACAGATAGAAGAAATCTTTGCAATTGCCAATAACGTAATAGTTGGAGTTGATATATTAAAAGATGAATATCAAAATCATTTTTTAGATTTAAAGACTGACTATTCAGAAAAATTAAAATTATTTGAAAAAACTTTAGTTGAAATTCAAAATAGGTTGGAGATCTCTTATAAAAATTCAGAAAAATTAAGTCAAGATTATTTGAATGATTCTCAAAGTAAAGTTGTTGATTTTCTTAGAAAACAAAGTGAGGAGACTGAGAAATCTCAACTTCATCTAATGACAACAACAAAAAAGTTAATATCAGATTTAATACAAACTCTTAATGATTCTGTTTATTCGTCAAAAATAATCTATGAAAATCAAAATGAGAAAATTATAAAACATCTTGATGTTTATAATGATTTTGTTATCATAGTCGAAAATTTGATAAATAGTATTAAAAAAATTGATTTCCCAAGCCGGTTAGATAAGATAGATAACACAATTAGTGGTATTAATATTGGAATTCAGAATTTACAAACAAAAATAATTGATATTGAGAAAACGCTTTATGCAAGTATTTTGAAAAATGAAGAAATTATTAATACAAACTTTATAAAAATGAATACACATAATAAGAAAACAAATAGAAAAGTGATGATTGTGTTGCTTGTTAATGTTTTTTTAAGCATTGGTTTGTTAATAAAAATATTCTTCTAGTTGGAATAAATAGATTTTTGAATAAAATAAAACTTGAATAAAATAAATCTTGTAATAATTTGATTATAAATAATGAATCAAAAAGCCATAGAAATCCAAAGTGCAATATATGAGATAAAAAATATTTATCCGCAGGATAATCTTATTGTTACATACAAGGATTTTCTAAAGCACAGAGATTTTTTATGCTATTATCAATACAATAGTAAAGTATTTTATTCATTAGTAGATTTAACTTTGAAATTATGGAATACGGAGAAGCGTATTAGCAGGCAATCCTTAGTTCATCAAACAAAAAAATATTTTTCAAAAAGTGAAAATCGTAATAATATTCCAAAAGAAATAAAATCTAAATTGTTTGAATTATTCAGGCAAATTATTGTGCTTGAAAATTTAAAACTTAATAATAAAAGTTTAGAATATTTGAAAAACTCAATTAATAACCTCTTAATTGAAATAAAATTATCCAATGATCAAATACGTTTTTTATGTGATAATGTAAATAAATCAAATCATGTTTTAAACCGGATTTTACGATATCCCGAAAAATCTAAAATAATAAGTAGTTGGGCGAGAGAAAATTTTGAAAATGATTTATTCAGACATCGTAGGGCTGAAATGGCAGGTTGGATTATTGATGAAAATCCTGCATTTGAAATAGATATGGAAACCTTAAAATTTGATTTTGAGTATTTGAATATTCAGGATGCAAAAAGTTTTGAAAAATATGAAAATGAATTAAGCTTCTATAATTTGATACAGGATGAAGTAAATCCTATTTTCGAAGGAGATGGAGTTGATATTTTTGAAGCTAAAAAGGGATATGAATATAATATCACAAAACCTGAAATGAAATTTAATAAAAGGTTTTATGGTTCAGTAATTATTGAAGATTATGATACTAAAGAAGTAAAGCTGAATATTGAAAGATTAGAAAAATCTTTTTTTTCTAATATTGAAAATATATACAAAATTTCGATGGCTTGGAGTGTTGCTTATTCACGATTAAATAATCGACAGAAAACAACACTTTTAAAAAAATACTATTCACCTGATATTTACTGGACATTTTTTCGAATAGGAAAGAAAATAAAAAGTGTGTCATTATTAGAGTGGCTAAAATTAGTTTCATGAAAGATCATAGAGAAAATCCAAATAAAAAATTAACAGAGTTTTTGTTATACAAATCTCCAAATGGTAAAATAAAGGTTGATGTTTTGATTCAAAACGAAAGTAGCAGAGAAATGGAACGATAAAGTGGTATGTTCCATTTTGGAACTAACCACTTAACATGTTGCTATTAAAGAGAAAACCTAGAAATATATCACTAAAATATAAACCTATTCAGGACAAACTTTTTGAAAGCGATTTTGATAAAATGATTTTAAAAGAGCTTGGAAGTTTTTATAATAAAGAAAATAATGGCTAAGATCAGTTTTATGAAAACACTTTACATCCACGGATTAGAAAGCTTCCCAGTACCTGGAAAGCTTAAAATTATGAAAAAGCTTGGGCTTGAGGTAACAGCCCTGCATTTAGATTATTATGAGAAACCCGATTCTTTTGATATACTAAAAAAGGAAGTTATAAATAATAATGTGGATTTTATAATTGGGAGTTCTTATGGAGGGTATTTGGGTTATTGGCTCGCCGAAAATTTAGGTTTGCCTTGCTTGCTTTTTAATCCTGCAATGGCGTATAAGACTGAGTTGGAAATGAATATTCCCAAAATATTAAACTTAAAATGCCCTGAACGTTTTGTTGTTCTCGGTGTAAATGATGATGTTGTTGATACGCTTGCTAATGCAAAGTTCATGAAAAATAACGATAGAAAAAATATTATTCAGAAAGTTATTAGCTGTCATTGGCTGGGTCATCAAATTGATTTTGATACTTTTGAAATGATGGTGAAGTGGGCGGTTAATACTATAAAAAATAACTAGATAACAAATAATAAAAACCACTCCCAGCCCCTCCTTAAATAAAGGAGGGGAGTTGTTTAGTGGAAAATTATAGATTTTATTTCCAGAAGCTAGCTTAGAATTACGGATTCAAGAATCCGAAAATTCGTGAGATGCTCAAAAAAAGCTTGGTATTTATTATTTGAGATTTATTTTATAAAAACTTAGCGAAACGCATTCCTCTTCTATGTTTAGGAGGAGTTAGGCTTGGTAGTGTTTTTTATAATTTGATTATTGAAGTTTGTTATTCAATAAAATCTATAGACACTTATTACTTAGATTTATGCTTCAAGCCACTTTTGCATCCAGAACAATATCTTCTTCAATTCGTAAATTTCTAATAATAAATTTTTGTCTGTCAGGAGTATTTTTCCCCATGTAAAAAGACAAAATATCATTAATTGAAGATTCTCTTTTTAGTATAACAGGATCGAGTCGGATTGAGGAGCCGATAAAATATTTGAACTCATCAGGTGAGATTTCACCGAGACCTTTAAATCTTGTTATCTCAGCGTTTTTACCAATTTTAAGAATTGCTTTTACTCTTTCTTCTTCTGTGTAAGAATAAATAGTTTCTTTTTTGTTTCTAACTCTGAAAAGTGGAGTTTGAAGAATAAATAAATGACCTGATTTGATAAGATCGGGGTAAAATTGCAAAAAGAATGTAAGTAAAAGTAAACGAATGTGCATTCCATCAACATCAGCATCAGTAGCAATTACAACATTATTATAGCGAAGATTATCTATTCCTTCTTCGATATTTAATGCTGATTGCAAAAGATTAAATTCATCATTTTGATAAACAACTTTTTTACTTAGTCCAAAACAGTTTAGAGGTTTTCCTTTAAGGCTGAAAACTGCTTGAGTCATTACTTTACGTGATTTTGTAATAGAACCACTTGCCGAATCACCCTCTGTAATAAACAAAGTTGAATCTAGTCTGTTTTCGTGATTTGTGTTAAGATGGACTTTGCAATCGCGGAGTTTTTTATTATGAAGACTTGTTTTTTTTATGCTTTCTCTGGCAAGTTTTTTAATTCCAGCAAGTTCTTTTCTTTCTTTTTCCGATTGTTGGATTTTTCTTAAAAGAGCTTCAGCAAATTCCGGATTCATGTGAAGATAATTGTCGAGGTTTCTTTTGACAATATCATGAACATAATTTCTTACTGTCATCCCACCCGGTTCAATATGCTGTGATCCTAGTTTTGTTTTTGTTTGAGATTCGAAAATCGGATCAGTAACTTTAATGCTAATAGCAGCAAGAATAGAAGTCCTGATGTCATTAGTTTCATAGTCTTTTTTGTAAAACTCTCTGATTGTTTTTACAATTGCTTCTTTGAAAGCAGCTTGATGTGTACCTCCTTGTGTAGTATGCTGTCCATTTACAAATGAATAATATTCTTCGCCATATTGTTTTGAGCTATGTGTAAAAGCAAACTCAAAATCATTTTCCTGAATACGGACGATAGGGTAGAGGAGAGGTCCGTTTCCATTTATATTTCTTTCCAGCAAATCGAGTAAACCATTTTTTGCTTCAAAGGTTTCACCATTATATGTAATTCTTAAGCCATTATTAAGAAAAGCATAATTCCATAAAAGTTTTTCAACGTATTCATCAATAAAATAAAAATTTTCAAAAATTGTGTCATCAGGGATAAAAGTTACAATTGTCCCTTGTTTTAAATTAGCTGAGTAAACTTCCTTATCAATAATTAACTTTCCTTTTTTGTATTCTACTTCTTTTACTTGCCCTTCTCTTACAGATTTAATGTTAAAATAAGAAGACATTGCATTAACAGCTTTTGCTCCAACACCATTTAATCCTACAGCTTTTTTAAATACATTAGAATCGTATTTTGCACCAGTATTAATTTTCGAAACGCAATCGGCTACTTTTCCATGCGGTATTCCTCTTCCGTAATCCCTGATAGTAACCATCTTGTCTTTTATTTCAACTTCGATGATTTTCCCATTATCCATAACAAATTCATCAATTGAATTGTCGAGTATTTCTTTTATCAATACATAAATTCCATCATCTTGTGACGCACCATCACCAAGCTTCCCGATATACATTCCCGGGCGAAGTCGAATGTGTTCTTTCCAATCAAGCGATTTTATACTATCTTCATTATATTTTTCAGACATACTACCCCCTAGTTTGATGCAAAAATAGAAAATCAAGTAATTTATAAAATAAGAAAATGAATTTTTTATCAAACGTCATCTGTTCATATCTTTTATGCGTTACTCTAAGGTTCTGGCTGAATGAATGATGGAATATGTTGTAATTGAAAAGTGAATGAATATAATTAATAGTAATTAGTTGTAATTGAAAATGTACAGAATCCGGAATCAAGAGTTAATTATTTTTCTTTAAAGCTCGTGCTTTTTTTACTTCATCAATAAAAAATAATATATCATTTTTTGTAATTAAGAATTCTGGTAATTTTACTTTAGTTATCCTGATAAAGATAAAAAATTGATAAATTGCACTTGCTGAATAGGCAAGAGTTGCTGTAATTCCTGCTCCGATTATTCCGTATTTAGGGATTAAAATAAAAGCAAAAACTAATGTAAAAATTAATCCTACTCCGGAGGAAATGGCATTAAATTTTGGTTTTCCGGTTCCTGAAAAGTAATGACTAAAAATCATTGAGGCAGAAATTGCAACCACTCCCACACTTAAACTAAACATTACCGGACGAATATCTCCAAAATCTTTACTAAAAATATATTCGAAAACATCTGTTGGAATAATAAGTAGAATTAGCATGCAAAATGCAGTAACTATAACTGTGAATTTTAACAACTGCAATGTTAATCTCTTTGCATAATCCATGTCAGTTGTATTTGAAATTCGTGCAAACTGAACAATGGAAATACTCTGACCAATTAATCGCAAACCTTCGGATAACTGAACTCCTGCGGAATATATTCCAAGCGAACCGACTCCAATAAATGATTTGATTATGTAAAAGCTAAACCTTTTGTTTGTAAGATGAATTATGTTTGCAAACTGAGTCATAGACCCGTATTTCAAAATTTCTTTTATTAATGAAAAAATATGGTTTTGATTTCGGAATTTAAAATATTTTTTCAAACAGAAAACACCGAGGATAAAAGAAATACTTTGTGAAATGTACATAGAATAAACATAAGAAATTACTTCAACTTTCTGAATAATAAAAATGAAAAATACAAGCGAAAGAAACAAAGTAATGATCTGAATTAAAAAAATTGTATTGTACATTTTGATATTCTCTTTTCCGACAAGGATATTCAAATTAATGAAACTCAGAATATTTAAAAGGCCAACGACAAGTATATGATATTCAAAACCTGATGGAATTACTGTATTGTAAATTACCGGAAAAAAACTAAGTAATCTGAATAATCCAAAGAAAATAATTACAACAATAAATGCCCAGATATATGAAATTATTAGCAGATCTGAAATGTTTTTTCTTGATGTGAAATAAACCAATGCGCTGCCACCGATAAAATCGTTTAGCAACAAAATAATCGCGATATCAAGAATAATTAGACTAATAGTTCCAACACCTTCTTTGCCAAGGTAATTTGTTGTTACCCAAAGAATGACAAATGTAAGAGCTGCACTGAAAAATCTTGCTCCTGTTGTTCCAATTATTTTTTTAATCATTTGATTTAATCAATTTTAAAGTCTTTCTTTTTAGCTGAAAGATAAAATTTTTGCCATTAAAAATAAAGCGTTTTCCATCGATAACAGTATTTTTCCCGTCCGAATTAATTGTGTGAATACCTCTGTAAAATTTTGAATTTTCAACCGGCATTATTGTTTCAATAATTTTTTCTTTAAATTCAGTTGGTGAAAGTTTTTCGATTTGCAAAATGTGAACTTTGTCACCATAAGTTTTTGCACAATCCTGAGCCGGTCTGCAAAGCTTGTTGTTGTAATAAAACGGAGCACCGGCAGGTCGCGATGAGCGAATATCAATTTTTATCGGATTATTTTCATGCTCTTTAAAAATTCCATCAAATTTTTCAGAATAGTGAGCGTAAAGATTCACGCTTGGCAAATCTTTTTTTGTAAAAAACAACCACCACAAGTTCTCGTGTTTAAACAAAATAGTATCAACAGCAGCTATGTTTTTAATAAGTGGTTTTATAAATTGAAATTTTTCGCATGATTCGTCATATTTATATAAGCTGATCTGGTTATTCTCAAAACTTTCGGGAATACAGTAAATAGTATTATTGTTATTAAAAATAAAGGGAAACGAAAGATGATAATCTTCTTCAATTACATCGTGGATTATTTTATTTTCTTTATCAATAATTGCTGATGAAATTTTACCTTTTCTTTCGTGATAATCATAGTTCTCAAAAATAATATTTGAGTCACCATTTTTATCATTAAAAAGAAATGGATCCGCTGAGAACATACTGTTTTTAGGCTTTGACAACCACCTGATTTTTAATTTATCTTTTTGCGAACCTGATTTTATTCTTATTCCTTTCGGACAATAAAGAAGCTCTTCTTTCGAAATTCCTTTACTGATAAATGGAGTTTTTACTTTATTTAATGAATTGTTTTTTAAAATTTCTTCAATTGGTTTTTCGATAATTGCAGCATTCCAATCTTCAATTAAAAATAGTTCGATTAAGTGAAAATGAATTTTGTTTTTCAATAATTTCAAAAGAAAATAAATCATTTTGAAATTTCCCGGAACGTGAAAAATCGTGGCTTTTGTATTACTTGAAAATTGATTGTCGATTCCGTTTGCCAAGTCTTTGCAAATTTGTAGCGGGAATTTCTCGCTTTCAAAATATATCTGATCAATATTAGCCGAATAAGAGTGATTTATTGTTTTATAAAATCCCTTTTTTAGAATTATTCCTGCATCAAGTTTGTCGGTTAGTTTTTGAAGAATGACAGCATTTACCGGATCTTTTTTGAAAATCTCCCAAAACCCGGGAGGACCTCCCCGATATTTATTTTCATCATCATGATGGAAGGACCAAACACCATATTTTGCTGAATATAAAATGTCACCACGAATAATATTAAATCCAAACCTGAGAATAAAATCCAGATTGTAAGATTTTATTTTTTTAATATCATTTTCCGAAAATCTATCGGTAAACCCCTTTTGCTCGGTAACACATTTTAATTGTTCTATTTCTGCTATTTGTTTTAAGATATCAACCGCTTGCTTCGATGATGGTTTTAATAAATATCTGTTGTAAACTCTGAAAATTATTTTTTTATATGGATAAGTAAATATTTTATTTACTGTAGGAATTTGTGTTGGTTTATTATTATTCAGTATAACTATTTTGAGTTCAACTCCATTTTCTCGGAGTAATTTAACAGTTTCTACCTGCCACCTTTCGAGTTGTGTACTGTTACACATTAGCCCGAAACAAAATTTTTTTGGTATGGATGATTTATTTATGGTGTTTAGCATTTTTATATTTTCTATGGCAAAAGTAAGGTTTTATATCTGAATGATTAAATGCGTAAATGATTAAATACATATATGTATAATTGATTTATGAATGCAGTATAAAAAGCTACTTTTAAATAATAAAAAGGAATAATGGAAAATTGGAATGGGTGAATAAAGGGGGTTTTAAAAATCCCAATGTTATACCGATTACATTTTTTTAAACCGGACTAGTTTATTTTTTTCTTATTTCATTCTATCATTTTATCATTTACTCATTTATTCTAAATATTAATTAGAACTATATTTTAATGTTGATTTATAATTTTCTATTAAATTTGTATTAGTTTTAACAAACGAATTTATCATATCAAAATTTTAAATGTCGGGATTATTTTTTTATTTCAATAAAGATAAAAGTGAAAACAAGAAAGCTTTGGAGAGAATTAATGCTCCAGAGGATTTCTGTTTAAATGAAGTTTTTTCTGATGATAATCTTACCATTGGAAATATAAAATATGAATGCTATCCCGTTGAAGTTTTTAAGAATAAAAAGTATATTATTACGCTTGAAGGATGTATTTACAATAAACCTGACAAAATAAATCTGCAAAAAGAATTAATTGAAATTGCTGATTTTGTTTTTGATGAAAGTATTGATAATAAACAAAAACTTCAAAGTTGGCTTAAGGATTCTGATGGTGACTTTGTTTTATCAATCTTCCGTAATTCAGATAAAAAGATATTTTTCCTGAATGATATTTTGGGTCGTCTTCCTTTGTATTATTTCCAAAGCGAAAATGAATTTGTTTTAACCAGAGATTTTTCTCAAATCCCTAATTTGCTGCAGGAGGTTTCCATAGATAAAATGGCTTTAGCTCAAACTCTGTTGTTTGGTTATACTCTCGGAAAACGAACTTTGTTGAATAATATTTTCTGTTTGGATGCTGCAACATTACTCGTTTTTGATGCAAATGAATTTGTAGTAAATTCTGAAAATATTAATGATTTGAATTTCGAAAACAAGGAAAATATAGAAAAATCAATAGATGATGCAAGTGAAAATCTTTATGAATATTTTCTTGAAGCAACAAAAAACAGGGTAGGAATTTCTAAGAATAATTTGCTGTCGTTAAGCGGTGGACTTGATTCCCGTGCAATACTTTCAGCTTTTGATAATTTAAAACTCCCAATAAAATGCGCTACATATTCTGATGCTGATCACTTGGCTGAAAAAGATGTTGAAGTGGCAAAACAACTTGCCGGTATTTATAATTCGGAATTAGAAATAGTTGAACTTCAGAAGTCAAAAGGCAAGGATGTGCTTGAATTATTGCAAATAAAAATGGGAATGAATTATCTCGGAATGAGTTTTATTTTGCCATTTTTTAAAAAGATTAATAAAAATAATTTAAGCTGTTTTACCGGTGATGGTGGCGATAAAGCACTTCCCGATTTGCGACCAAATAAAAATATTTCAGGAATAAATAATCTTATAAAATATATTATTTCCCAAAACAAAATATTTTCATTGAATGATGTTGTAAAAATCCTGCACATCGACAAAAACGAAATTCTTGAAGAGCTTAGAAAAATTTTAAAATCCTATCCCGAAAAGAGCATGAAGCAAAAATATGTTCATTTTTTGATTTCTGAAAGAACTATGAAATGGCTTTTTGAAGGTGAAGACAGAAACAGGAGTTTTTTCCGGTCAGTATCGCCATATTATTCATTCAAGTTTTTTGATTACGCCATGAATTGTCCTGACGAAATGAAAAAAGATTATAAATTATTTCGCTTGTTTCTTGAACGCTTGTCGCCTGAAATGGCTGCCGTAAATAATGCAAACTGGGATATTCCGGTAACATCAGAAAAACTGAAAATTTTCTTTTTGAAAAATAAGATTCGTTCGTTAATTCCTCAAAGTATCAAAAAAAATATCAAATCCGGTTTTAAAAAAAATAACTATCTAATTAATTATAAAGCTGCAGTTGTTGAGTGTTTTGGTAAGCAATTTAAAGCTTGCGATTATCTTAATTCAGTTTTTAATATTGATGAATTGAAAAAGATAAAATATCTCACCGAAGATGAATTTTATTATTTATTCACTTTGACCTCAGTAATTGAAAAAACTAAAACAGGGAAAAGTTCGATTAGAGGTTTTGAGGATAAAATTTTTATCTAGCGTTTAGCTTTAATATTGTCCATTAAGCCGAATATTACGTTTTGCAATTTAATACATTTGTAAGCAGAAAAATTAGAAATATTGAAGCAGTATGCAGCATAGCTCCATACGTCAGACTATCTAAAACCCACACTTCTAATCATAATTATGTTAATAAATGATTGTCTTAATTTGTAGATTATTAATTTGTTTTCAGTATCTTTAAATATGAAATTTATAACAGGAACAAATATAAACCAGGAAATCCTATTCCCTTTCTTGCACGA